>Ga0213859_10000103_pt1 | contig 37679 bp, 18 predicted proteins | sample PICome_2_FD_160133 | JGI IMG/M metagenome (GOLD analysis project Ga0213859, IMG submission 160133) | Coastal seawater microbial communities near Pivers Island, North Carolina, United States - PICO304 | ecosystem: Environmental > Aquatic > Marine > Coastal | place: USA: North Carolina...
GGTAGATTGGTTTAGGATTGATACTGAAGTAAAATTAAAAGAATCGCAAGCTCAAGAACAGCTAGAAGGTAGTGATGCAAAAGAATTTATATTTAAAGTCATTCCTTATAAGGTGCATCACACAGTCATTGCAAAGCCAAGTGACGCAGGAAAGAGTTATGCTGCTCTTAGAGGTGCAGCCGTTAAAGAATACAATTACATTTATACAGGAGAAAATATAGATGTGCTTGATTTTCAAATAGATGTTAATGCAGGATTTTTTACATTAATTGGTGCTGATTACAATCAAAACAGCACTGAAAGACAAACAGGTTATGCAGGACAAAATGCCGTTGAACAAGATCAAACTGAAACTAATATCAGTGACGAATCTGGAAATCAAGGGGAAGCTGGCAATCATTTGGTTAATGTAATTGATAGATTTAGCACAGGAGGCGGTGGCGGATCACGTGTTGATAACGCAAAAATTAGAGTTGCAAGACAATTTCACGATGCAGTAATAAATGGCGGCGTAGATTTAATCAATTTAGAACTTACCATTCACGGAGATCCGTATTTTATTGCTGACAGTGGTATGGGAAACTATACAGCAGGTATAAAAAGTCTAAATGAAACCAGCGACGGCACAGTAAACTATCAAGGTAGCGAAGTAGATATTATTGTAAACTTTCAAACAGCAGTTGATTATTTAGAAGGCTCGGGTGTAATGAAATTAGTGCCCGCATATAGTGGCTTGTATAGAGTAGTAAGAATAACTAATACGTGGGAAGGAAATAAATTCTCTCAAACTCTTAACTTGTTAAGACGAAGAATGCAGGACGAAGAACCTGTTGGAGGTGGACAAGATAACAGTGTTAAAGACGCACCAAAACCAGAACAATCATATTTGGACAGAGATCCTACCACATCCCCATGTGGAGGACCAGGTGGCGGCGGCGCCGGTGGCGGAGGCGGCGGAGGCGGCGGCGCTGGAGGTGCAGGAGAAAGTGGTCCTGCAGGCGGTCCTACTCCGAATAGTGCAACAGTGCCGGGTAGTTCTTCGCCATCAAGAGGTCCTGATGATGGGCTTAGAGGTGGACAAGAGCCTAACCGTCCTACAGCCCCTGCAAGCAGTAGATTTGGAACATTCAACGCTGATGGAACTGTTCAAGGACCTGGACAAGCAGCAAGACCTGGAAATTTCAGAGCAAATACAACTAGAGCAAGCAGAGCAACTCCTTCTGTAAATTCAGGTGCTCCTGGGTTTAGAGGCCCACAATAAGGAAAAAACATGGCAAATGAGAATATAAGCAAAAACACTCAGGAACGCTCCGTTGATAACGGTATTGATAAGTCAAATCCAGGGCCGTATTTGGCAAGAGTAATTGAGCATGGAGATCCTACATATGTAGGATCATTAAAAGTGCAACTTTTGAAAACAACAGAAGCAGGTAATACTCAATCTACAACAGGACAAATACTGGAAGCAAGATATGCAAGTCCATTCTACGGACTTACAAATGCACAAAAAGGACCTGGTCCTAACGATACATATGATGATGCTCAAAAAAGTTATGGATTTTGGATGATTCCTCCAGATCCTGGCTCAACAGTTTTGGTAACTTTTGTTGAGGGTAGTCGTGATTATGCATATTGGTTTGCATGTGTGCCAGAAAGAGGCATGACCTTTAGATTACCAAGCACCGACGCTGCTACAGATATGACCAGTGGTCCTGTTCCTGGCGATTTAAAAGGAAAAAGGCTGCCTACAGCTGAATACAATAAAAAACTGAATAGACCAAATACCAACAATATCCTAAAATATAAAAAACCAGTTAACAATGAATACATCGATATTCTTAGAGAGCAGGGAACAATTGAAGATGATATTAGAGGCATCTGCACAACCAGTGCGCAAAGAGAAGTTCCAAGCATGGTATTTGGATTTAGCAGTCCAGGACCTCTTGATAAACGTGGAGGTAAGCCATCTGCTCCAGTGGGAGTAAAAGAAAATAAAGTTGAAGTTCCTGTAAGTCGCTTGGGCAGTAGCAGCATCTTTATAGATGATGGCGACGATAAATTTTTAAGAACAGGAAAAGCCAAAGATACTCCATACGAATATGTTGATGCACCGGGAGGTGATGTAACAATACCTCACAACGAAATGATTAGATTGAAAACTAGAACCGGCGCACAAATATTGATGCACACTAGTGAAGATTTAATTTACATTAATAACAGCAGAGGCACTGCTTGGCTGGAAATGACTAGTAATGGTAAAATTGATATTTACGCAGACGATAGTATTAGTATACACAGCGAGCAAGATCTTAATATAGTTGCTGATAGAGATATTAATTTAGAAGCAGGTAGAAGTATTAATATTAATGCTGTAGAAAACCAATACAACACGGTTGGTAAAAATATGGAAAATCGTATAGGCGAAACATATAAAACAAGTTCTGGAAAAAACATTGAATTGTATGCAAATGAAAAACTCAATCTGTATGGCACAGGTGGGTGGGACGGTATTTCGGGAACCGGCGATATGAAATTACAAGTAGGCAAAAATATGGAAATACTTGTAGGTGAAACAACCAAAATTACCAGCGGTAGCAATTTTGAAACTCTTACTTCAAAAGATACAAAGATTACCAGCGGTGGAGACAGTCATTTCAACAGCAGTGCGCAATACGAGACTGCCAATCCAATACACCATAATGGCCCTGTAGCATCAAAAGCATCAGCAGCAGGATCTGCAACCGAAGCAACTATTGCTATATCAGCAGCGTTCCCGCAGCGTGTTCCACAACACGAGCCGTGGAAAGGACACGAAAACTGGAATCCGCCAGAAGTTACTCCTGATAAAACCGAAGCAAAAGAAACCAGCCAAGATGTGCATTTTGCAGACCGCAAAGGTCCAGGAGATCGAACTCCTATTGATGGACCTGATATGCCAAAAATTGTGCCATAAATATTGTATAAGGAGAACATATGCCATATCAAGACCTACGCAGAATTGACAACGGACAAACAGGTCCTGCAGGTGGCCCAGCGACTCCAGAAAGCAGAGGCTTTGGCAAAGGAGCAGTAGATCCAGCAGCACCAGGACCCGGTGAAGGTAGTTTAGACGCAGCAGCAGCTTCTGCCCAAAATCAACAAGCAGCACCAGGACCCGGTGAAGGTAGTTTAGACGCAGCAGCAGCTTCTGCCCAAAATCAACAAGCCGCAGCAGATTCTCGCGGCGGTAACACAGAACCAGAACGCACCGAAATACTTGATCCAGCTTCATCGCCTGTAACTATTACCGTTGATACATTTGATGTTCCTGGCGCTACAGTAACACCTTGTGCTGGCCCGGCAGGTGCACCTGGTGGAGGCGGCGGTGGAGGCGGCGGCCTAGCAGGACAAGCACTGGGTCAACTATTAGGCGGTTTGCCAGAAGCAGCTCAACAAATGGTTAATGCTACTGGTGTAACAGGCGCATTAGCCGGTATAGCACAAGAAATTGATGGAGAAATTGCAGGAGCATTAGGGCAAATAAGCAATACATTCAACCAAGCAGCTGGTGCATTGTTTACAGATGTAGCAAATACAATTACTAATATCCCAGGTTTAGGTCCTGCAATAGAAAATATTACAAAAAACATAAGTGCATTTAACAGTGATTTACAAGGTGCTTTTGCAACATTAGATCCTGGCCTACAGCAAGTTATAGGCACAGCAGTAAATGCAGTGGGCGCAAATATAAACAATCCGTTGATACGCACCGGATTTACTACTCTTTTTACACCTGCACAAGCAAGAGGAATTATACAAGGTTTGCAATTACCCAATAATCCAGCAACGCAAATAGCACAAATAGCAAGAGCATCCGGTGTAGCTGCTCCGATTATGAACGAGTATTTTGGTAACACTGTGTTCTCTCAATTGCAATCAAGAGCACTAACAGCTTCTACACAATTGAATAGAGCTATTGTGCCAAACGGAACACAATTTCAAGTTAGGCTTCAGTTGCCCACTATTAATCCTGCGGTAACTCAAGTAGTTAATGGAGTAATACAAAATCCAAACACTATGGTAAGTCAAGCACAAGCAAGAATTAATGAAACTATTGGTAGAATATCAACAGGTGGATTTTCGATAAGGGTTTAAAATGGCAACTACAGATAGACAACTTTACAAAACAACAAACATAAGCGGCGAAACAACAACTATCCCTGCATCTAAAAGATACAGAGGCATAAGCACAGTTACACCAAATAAAACAGCATCGCTATATGATTTGCAATTAATCAAACAAGATATTATAAATCACTTTCATATACGTCAAGGCGAAAAGCTAGAAAATCCTACTTTTGGCACAATTATTTGGGACATACTGTTTGAGCCTCTTACCGAAGGCCTAAAAGACGCAATTATTCAAGATGTTACTAACATAATAAACTATGATCCTAGAGTAACTGCTAGCAATGTTCTTATTGATGAATATGAAACAGGATTGCAATTAACCTGTGAAATAACTTACTTGCCATACAACATTAGCGAAACTTTACAGTTAAAATTTGACCAAAGTATTGGTTTAAATTAAAACTACGCACTTTATTAACTCAGATAAATATCATATAAAGCAAGGATAAATCTATGGCAAGCACCGAACGTCAAAATAGACTGCTATTAGCAGAAGACTGGAAAAGAGTCTATCAAAGTTTCAAATATGCAGATTTTCAAAGTTATGACTTTGACAACCTGCGTAGGACAATGATAAATTACATACGTCAAAATTACCCAGAAGATTTTAACGATTACATCGAAAGCAGCGAATACCTTGCTCTAATTGATTTGATTGCTTTCCTAGGACAAAACTTAGCGTTCCGTGCCGATCTCAATGCTAGAGAAAACTATCTAGAAACTGCTGATCGTAGAGAAAGTGTGCTTAGACTAGCAAGACTTATAAGTTACAACGTAAAGCGAAATCAGCCAGCTTCAGGACTGTTAAAAATTGAAAGTATTTCTACTACAGAAAATATTATTGACAGCAACGGACTTAACCTTTCAACCCAGTCAGTTCTATGGAATGATAGCACTAACGGCGATTGGTTTGAACAATTTACTAGAATTATGAACGCTGCATTGCCAGTGACTAATAAATTTGGACGTCCTATAAAAATTGCTACAATACAAGGTGTAACTACAGAACAATATAGATTTAATTCTAACAGTGCAAACTTGCCAGTTTTTGGTTTTAACAAGCCAATTGATAGCCAAGGAATTAATTTTGAAGTTGTAAGTGCAAATATCGACGACGAGTCAATATACGAAGAAGCACCGTTGCCTAGTAACAGATTAGGGTTTTTATACAGAGATGACGGCCAAGGTCCCGGCAGCAACAATACAGGATTTTTCTTCCATTTTAGACAAGGTAAATTAAAAAACAATACTTTTGAAATTGCTACGTCTGTGCCTAATACTACTATCAATATTGATAATGATAATATCAATAACAGTGATGTATGGCTTTACAAATTAGATAGCAATGGTGCAGAAAGTGAACTTTGGGAAAAAGTAGATAATGTTGAAGGAAACAATATAATTTACAACAGTGTATCTAAAGGTATACGTAATATTTTCACAGTGTTAACTAGAATAAATGATCAAATCAGTTTAATATTCAGTGATGGAACATTTGGCGAAATTCCAAAGGGTAATTTTAGAGCTTACTATAGAGAAAGTGCAAATATAGAATTTACTGCAACACCAAACGATCTTTTCGGTATAAACATCAAAATTCCTTATGTAAGTGCAACTGGAAAAACTGAAACAGTTAGCATGACTCTTGCATTGCAAGAAACTATATCAAATGCAGCAACCAGCGAAAGCAGTGACAGTATAAAACAGAATGCACCAGCAACTTATTATACTCAAAACAGATTAATAACAGGTGAAGATTATAACATTGGCGCACTTAATGTATTACAGGATATAATAAAAACAAAAGCAATCAATAGAACCAGTAGCGGTATTAGTAGATACTATGATCTAAGAGATGCAACTGGAAAATACAGTAATACTTTGCTGTTTGGAAATGATGGCATTCTGTTTAAAGAAGTATTAGACAAAGATCAAACATTTGACTTTATTACAAAAACAGATATCGAAGGGGTGATAGAAAATACTATCGAACCTATGTTAAGAAATACTAGATTAAAAAATTATTACTATGATAATTTTCCTCGCAACGAACAGATTACAAATCTTAACATTGTATGGAACTTAACAACATTCGATACAAACAGAAGCACAGGGCTTTTTCTAGATTCAAATGATTTTGAAGTTCAAGTTTCTAGCTTTACTACAAGTATTTTAAAATTTGTAGAACCGGGCAGTCTAATTAAATTTACAGCACCTGATGGTTATCACTTTATGGAAGATAACACACTTATGTTAGGAGCAGCAGATCACTTGGGTGCCCGTGATTATATTTGGGTTAAAGTTATTAGTGTCGAAGAAGATGGCACTGTTATTAGTCCTGACACTGGACTAGGCCCTATTGTTTTAAATGATCGTGTGCCTACAGGATGTAAAATACAAGAAATTATTCCAATATTTAATGATGAAATTTCTGTAGATGTTTCAAGACAACTAGTGGATCAAATTTTTGCCTATAAAACATTTGGATTACGTTATGATGTATCACTGAGACAATGGCGTATTATTATAAATGAAAACCTCAATGTTGCAGATGACTTTAGTTTAGGTAAACAAGGCGATGTCACAGGAGAAACTTTAGATAGCAGTTGGTTGTTATTGTTTGAAACAGACGGTAGGAAATACAATGTCAAAAGCAGAGGAACACGATATGTGTTTGAAAGCGCCGACGACATAAGATTCTTCTATGACAGTAGCGATAGGATTTACGACAGCAAAACTGGGCGTATTGTAAAAGACACAATAAAAGTTTTAAACATCAATAACCAACCAGATAGTTTAAGTCCTTTTACAGTAGACTGGACATGGAAGATTGATAAAGAATTTAAAAATGTAGCAGGATATATCAATAGCAAAAAAATAGAATTAAGTTTCTTTGATTCAGATGACGACGGCGTTGTAGATGATCCAGATGTATTTGAGCATTTGATTGCACCGTCTACAAATTCAGATACAAAATATATATTTGAGAAAAAAGCAATTATCAACAGGACAGAAACATACAATTACATTTCTGCAACAGAAGCAAATATAGCAGTAATTGCATCAGAATCTGTAGCCAATCCGTTAAGTCAATGGGCAGACGGAAAAGTGTTTTATATTCCTAATAGAGATGTATTTTTAGTTTATAACCAAAGTGCAAACAAATTAGAATATACAAATCAATACAAAGCATTTGTAGGTAGAGATAATCTAAAATTTGAATATAGTCATGCAGCAGATGAAAATGCTAGAATTGATCCTAGCAGCAGTAATTTAATTGATGTTTATTTACTGACACAAGGTTATGACACAAATTATAGAAATTGGTTACAAGGCAAAGTTCAAAACATGCCACTGCCACCTAGTAATGATCAACTGTTCCTGCAATATGGACAGGATATTAATAAGATAAAAAGCATAAGCGATGATGTAATTTATCATCCAACAAAATACAAACCATTGTTTGGGAGCAAGGCTGACGTGGATTTACAAGCAAGTTTCAAAGTAGTTAAAAACAGTGGAAGGGTTGTAAATGATAATGATGTAAAGTCCAGAGTAATTGATGCAATTAACACTTATTTTGCATTAGAGAATTGGGACTTTGGAGAAACATTTTATTTCCAAGAACTAGCGGCATATATTACTAACCAATTAGCACCTGATATTGTAAGCATTGTAATTGTTCCAACAGCAGCAAATCAAGTTTTTGGTAGCTTGTTTGAAATAAAAAGCGAAAATGATGAAATTTTTGTAAGCGCAGCAACAGTAGATGATGTTGAAATTATCGATGCAATTACAGCAAGTAGATTACAAGCCAATGGTGAAGTAGTTACAAGTGACCAAAGTTTAAATACTGGAGTGCAGAGTGAATCTGCAGACAACGGCGTTATTATTACAAGCACAGGAAATTATTAATGGCTAAAGACGATAAAACAGTTCCGCAACCAGACGGCAAAAACTACAAAAGATCATCTGCAGAATTTCTACCGCAGTATTTTAGAACACCAACTAACAAAAAGTTTTTGCAAGCAACAATAGACCAATTTGTTTCAGACGGGGTTGTTGAAAAAATCAGTAGTTTTGTAGGGAAGAAAGAAGCTAAAGCAGTTTCTATTAATGATACTTACTTGCCAGAGGTAAGCACTGATCGTGAAAATTATCAGTTAGAGCCATATGCAGTATATAACGATGATCTAGGCAACACCGAATTTAGTGCGGACTATTTAGATTACATTGGCCTTGTCAATACATTCAGAGGAAATACAGAAAATCATAGTAAATTAAATGAACAAGAATTTTATGCATGGAACCCGCATATTGATTTTGATAAGTTTACAAATTTCCGTGAATACTATTGGCTACCGAACGGTCCACAAGAAGTGCCTGTAAGAGGACAGAGTAAAGACGTAATAAGCACCTATACTTTAACAACTGTTACTGATGACGACAATACAGCATTGTTGTTTACTCCGGATGGACGCACAAGAAATCCTGAACTTAAATTATATAGAGGACAAACCTATCGTTTTGAAATTAATGCAGATGGGTATCCTGTAACAATAGCAATTGATAGAAATTTTATTCCTTTTTTATCTAACGAAGATGTTGTAAACGAAGTAAGTGCCGAAAACAATATTATAAATGAAATATTTGGACAAACTTTAACTGCATGGGTTGAAGGAATAGATTGGCAAAATGTTAGATTAGAAACAAATGAAATTAATGCTGGCAAGGGTAGTATTAATATATCTCAGTTTGCTAACCCTGATGTTGTAACCAGTATTGTTAATGTTGCATTTACCAGTTTCCAAGAACAGTGGAATGCTTTGGTAGATCCATTAATAGATAGTTCTGATTTACTTTGTAAAAACGATTTACAATTGACAAGCACATCTGGTAACGATACTATTATATCGGACCAAATAAGATATGATAGGCAAGAATATATTGCAGATGCTAATTTTTCAAATTCTACACTTGCAATTAAAAATACAATTTTTTCTGATGTAGTAAATGAAGTGCTAAAAAATTATACCGATCCTGACAGAGCTGAAGTTGAAAAAGCTCTTTACGATGCGGGGCAAATTTCATTAGATACACTGGACTTTAGCTATGCTATCAAATTATACAATTTTACAGAACGCAGTGCTCAAGCAATAACACAAGGCGATGAAAATCAATCTTTTGTGTATAATGAAGGTGTTAAATTATTTCCTACACCCATTGAAGGCGACACAAACGAACTTAGCGATTTTGTAAATCCTGGCTATATTGAGAACGGAGTTTTAGAATTTACTGTTCCGGATAATGCACCTAACGAATTATACTTTGTAAGTCAAACAAATATTGATACAAGTTGCCGTTTGCGTGTTTACGATATAGAAGAAAATTCGGAGATTGATGTAGAACAGGAAATTATCGGAAAAAAGACTTACACTACATCTGCAGGATGGGATTTTTCAAATGGTATGAAAGTTTACTTTATAGGAGACGTTACACCTGCAAAGTATGCTGAAGGATTTTATTATGTCGAAGGTGTTGGCACTAGTATTAACTTAATACCTGTTAATGAATTGAGTGTGCCTGCAATTTTCACACAAGATACTCAAGTTCCTTTTGATTCGAATGGATTTGACAGAGTGCCGTTTAGTGATGCATTAAGTTTTGCTGGGACAAAAGATTATATTGTAATCAATCGCAGCAGTGCAGATAGAAACGGATGGACTAGATACAATCGCTGGTTCCATAAAGATGTTATTCTAAAAAGTGCTGAAATTAATTTACAAGAACAATATGCTTTTGACGAAGCAGCAAGAGCAAAAAGACCTATTATAGAATTTGAATCAGGCTTGCGTTTATACAATCACGGAACCAAAGCTAAACAGATTGTTGACCTAGTTGACGATTATACAAAAGATGTTTTTAGCATTATCGAAGGCACAATTGGTTATAACGTAGACGGAGTAGATTTAGCAGAAGGTCAGAGAATATTATTTACAGCCGACCCAGATCCGTTTGTATCTGGTAAAATCTATGAAGTTAAATTTATTGATCATAATAATAAAAAGAACAGAATTAGCCTTGTAGAAACAGCTGACACTGATCCTGCTGTTGACGAAACTGTGCTTATCAAAAATGGTAACAATTATGCTGGACGTATGTTCTACTATAATGGTGATACATGGACATTAGCTCAAGACAAAAATGCAATTAATCAATTTCCAAAATTTGATTTATACGACAAAGATGGTAACAGTTATGGCGATATAGACGTTTATCCATTAACAACATTCAAAGGTAACAACATATTCTCTTACCAAGTAGGCGAGGGTGTAAATGATACAGAGTTAGGCTTTCCTGTTGTTTATAAAAATCTTGTAAATTCAGGAGATATACTTTTTAACTTTGATATGCTGAAAGAATCTTACACATACGAAGTTGCAGGTGTTACAGTAAATTTAGAAGCAGATGTTGCTTATATCAAAAAATACAATATTGCTGGAGATGAATTTGCCTATGAAAATAGTTGGAAAAAAGCAAATACAAAAAGCAGTCAATATGTTGTTAGAAAATACACAGGACGTGAACAGGTAAATTCTTTCAAAATAGATTTCTTTAATAACAGTGCTAGAATACAAGATTTAAAATTAGTTGTATATCATAATAATAAATTAATGATTGAAAACGTTGATTATGAGCAAATCAACATCAATCGTTCGAGATTTGTAGTTTTTGAAAATGACATAGATTTTGATGATATAGTTATTATAAAAGGAAAAAGTAATCAACCTAAAAATGCAAATGGCTATTATGAAACACCTTATAACTTAGAACGCAATCCTCTAAATGATAATATAGAAGAATTTACATATGGACAAGTTGCAGACCATGTTGAAAACTTGATTGTAGAATTACAAGGATTTGAAGGTATCCAACCTGGTAGAAATAATCTACGTGATTTAGGATCTGTATATCAATATGGTAGAAAATTTGTTAAACACAGTGGGCCATTGAATTTACCTTTGGTTAATTTAGCCAACAAAGATAATAATGTAATCAATGCCATTAGGTTTGCAAAAAAAGAATACAGTAAATTTAAAAGAGATTTTATACAGGTAGCCGAAACACTAGGTGTTGATACATCAGTAAAACAACACGTCGATTTAATACTTGCAGAATTAAAGAAAAACAAAAGATCAAGTATGCCTTTTTATGATACGGACATGGCAGGATCTGGCGGATACAATAGATTAGAATATACAGTTTTAGATATTGATGTAAAATACTATGCTTTATCTGCTCCTTATTCTTTATCAATTGAAAATAGAAAGGCAGTATATGTATACGTAAACGATTTACAAATTTGTTACGGAGTGGATTACACTTTTACTAACGAAGGTTTTGTTTACATAACTAAAGATTTGGCTGTTGACGATACTATTGAAATTCGTGAATACGAAACCACAGAAGGCAGTTATATACCTCCTACTCCAAGTAAATTGGGTATGTATCCAGCATACAAGCCAGAAATATTTGTTGATACAACTTATGTAGATCCTGTAACTGCAATAAGAGGACATGATGGCAGTATCACAATTGCTTATGAAGATTACAGAGATGATTTATTACTTGAATTAGAGCGCCGTATTTACAATAACATAAAAGTAACTTACGATACCGATATATTTGATATACACGATTATGTCGGTGGAGAACACAGAAATACAGGTATATCTAAAGCAGATTTGGATAATGTGTTAATAACTGACTTTGTGTCATGGTTAAGAACAGCAGGTAATGTTGATTACACAGATAACAGTTTTATACAGCAGTTCTCTACACTAACATACAATTACGGTGCAAGTATAAGCCCAAAAGGAAATCAATTACCTGGATTTTGGAGAGGTGTGTATTTACAAGCATATGACACAGATTCGCCTAATCTTCGTCCATGGGAGATGTTAGGATTTAGTGTTCAGCCATCATGGTGGGAGACAGTATATGGTCCAGCACCATATACAAAAGACAATTTAATTTTATGGAAAGATCTTGAAAAAGGTATTGTTAGAGAACCAAACAAGCAACCTGTTGTAAGAAAAAAATATCTTAGACCAGGATTAACAAGTGCTATTCCTGTAGACGAATCTGGAAGAATTCGTAGTCCGTTAGACAGTTCTTTTGCAAGAGAATTTAGTTTTGCAATATCAAGAAATTTGCTTTTCAAATTTGGAGATGTAGCACCTGCAGAAGCAGCATGGAGACGCAGCAGTGATTATGCTTTTGCAATCATTATTGCCGCTCTTGCAAATAGACCAGCAGCCGTAACAGGTTTGTTATATGATCGTAGCAGGGTATCAAGAAACAAAGTAGGAAATTTAATCTATTCAAATACTAATAAAATTATAAAATTAGATAGTTTGGTGTTTCCTAAAACACAACAAAATGATGTAATAAATTATACAGCCGGTTTAATTGATTATATTCAGGCATATATGCAATCAAGTGTAGATGCAAACTATACAAAATATATGACTACTGTAAAAAATCTAGACACTAAAATAGGTTTTAAAGTAGGCGGCTTTGCAGATAAAAACAAACTCCGTATTGTATTAGACAGTAGGACACCTCTTAATAAAGGCAACGTATTTGTTCCACAAGAAAACTATGATATAGTTCTTAAAAAATCTAGCCCATTGCAGGTAATTTCTTATAGCGGAGTAATTATTGAAAAAGTTGCAGGTGGATATCGTGTATCTGGTTATGACCAAGAAGATCCGTATTTTTATATTAATCCTGTTCAAATATCAGACGGCGATCCAGCAGTTAATGTTGGCGGTATAAGCGAAAGTTTCTTAGAATGGGATGAAGGAAAAATATTCGACAAAGGACGAATTGTCGAATATCTAAATTCATACTATAGAGTAACTGAAACTCATACCAGTAACGATACATTTGACCAAAGCAAATTTGCTCGTTTAGCTACTCTACCTGTAGTTGGTGGAGCAACTGCAATATTTAGAAAAAACTTCAGCACTAGTGTTACAAAAATAAACTATGGCACAGTGTATGCAGATATTCAACAAGTTGTGGATTTTCTTTTAGGGTATAATCAGTATTTAGAAAACGTTGGGTTTGTATTTGATTATAATAATCCGCAGTATGAAGCAGTTGAAAATTTCAATTTGCTTGCTCGTGAATTCTTGTTCTTTACAACTGAAAATTGGGCTGGAGGAACAGTATTAACTTTAAGTCCTGGAGCAAATCAAATTAAATTTAACACTGATTATTTTACTGTAGATGATATATTTGATAATTTCCTTGGTTACACAATCAAGCAAATTGACGGAAGTGTATTGCGTTTTGAATTTACTAATACTGTTAGAGAAGATGGTAACAGTTTTAGTTTGTTTCCTATTAATACAACTGAAGGCATTTTCTTTTCCAAGCTAACATTGGTGCAAAAAGAACATGTTGTATTAATAGATAATAAAACAGTGTTCAATGATACTATATATGATCCTGCATCTGGCTATAGACAAGAGCGTATAAAGGTTACTGGATACAGAACAGACGAGTGGGATGGTAGTTTAAACATACCAGGATTTATTTACGACCAGGCTAAGTTTACAATATGGGAACCTTGGCAAGATTATAGAGTAGCAGATGTTGTCAAATACAAAGAGTCATATTATTCTGCTAAGTCTAGTTTAAGCGGACAAGCAAATTTTGACCCAGAAGAATGGACTTTGTTATCAGAAAAACCAACTGAAAGTGTAAAACCTAACTTTGATTATAGAACAAAACAGTTTAATGACTTTTATGATCTTGATACAGATAATTTTGATAGCGAACAACAGCGTCTTGCACAGCATTTGATAGGATATCAAAAAAGAGAATATCTATCAAATATAATTACAGACGATGTAAGTGCATACAAATTTTATCAAGGTTTTATTCAAGATAAAGGCACTCTAAACAGTTTGACTAAACTGTTTGATAAATTAGGCAGTGCTGAAAAAGATAGTTTAGAGTTTTTCGAAGAATGGGCATTTAGAACTGGACAATATGGTGCAACTGATGCATACAAAGAAGTTGAATATCAACTAGACGAATCTAAATTTAGAATTGAACCTCAAACTATAGAATTAGTCCAAACAGTTGATGATACAAGAACAGACCTAGTATTCCAGTATCCTGTTAAGGATGTGTTTATTAAAGAACCTGATTATAATCATGCACCATTTCCTACTACATGGACAACAGATCAAGTTACAAAGACAGGCGGATATGTAAGTTTAGACCAAATAGACTTTATTAGTAAAACTTTAGAAGATACTTTAAATTTAGATATTGATTTAATACAAATAGGAAGTATTATATGGGTTCCAGAATTTAAAAATACATGGGATGTATTTGAAGTTATAAATTCTCCAATTTACATTGAGTCGATTGAAAAAACAGCCAACGGATTTGATGCTATATTCAACACCAATGTAATATTCAGCGAAGGCGACATTGTTGGACTGAAAAATATTAACGAAGAATTAGATGGCTTTAGACTTGTAAGAGCTATAAAAGGAAACCGTGCAGAATTTTATACTACACAGCCAATTGCCGACGAATCGCTCGACTTAACGGATAGCACATTAGGATCAGTAATTCAATTGTTAAGCAAAAGGGTTGCCGATGTTGATGCTATGAATACAGTAATAACATCCTACGGATTATCACCTAATAGCAAGTTTTGGATTGACAATGCAGGCAATGAAAGATATGCAGTTTATCAAAATAATGAAATATTCTTGTCACAGAATACATTTGCAAACAGGCAAGAAGGAATAACAGATTTTGGCAAATCCTTTGCAGTCAATGGTAGTAACACAATTTTAGCTATAAGCGATACAAATACAAGTGTTTATGTTTACAATAGATTCAGTAGTGTTGTAGATTATAGATATGCACAAGAATTAAATCCTTTAACCGATCTATATGATGCAGATTCTAACTTCGGTCAGGAAATAGAAATTACTGCTGACGGAAATTGGTTGATTGTAGGTGCTCCTACAGCTACAAATGTTAAAACAAACTACAAAGGTGAAATACAACAAACTTCATATGTTGCTGGAGATATTGTTAGCGACGGTGGGTTGTTCTTCAGAGCAATACAAGACATAAACTTTGATAGCAGCACTATAAACACACAATCTCAAGATTGGGAACAAGTCAACGCAATAGAAGCAATTGAAACAGGAACAGGTAGCGGACTTAACGATCAAGGCGCTATACATATCTACAGAAGACAAACAGATAATAGTTTTGCAATTCATCAAACTATTGTTTCGCCTTATCCTCAAGCAGACGAAAAGTTTGGTATTGCTATAAAAACATCTTTTGATAAAAATACATTAAACACTAGACTGTATGTTAGAAGCGAGAAAAACAATGGTAGATTGTATTTCTTAGATTTACCTAGCATTAATAGCAATTTTGGTTACAGTAGAGATCCTTTATACAGAGGCAAGTTTGATGCTAATGTAAAATACATAGCGGGAGAGATTGTAGAAGATAATACTGTAATTTACACTGCTAAACAAACAGTGCCAGCAGGCAATCCTTTTAATCCTGATCATTGGGATGTTACAAGTAGCAATATTGATAGACTTGGTTATGTTCCGATATTATCAGATGAAAATGTATTAGCTGGATTAGATGATAGCACAGCATTTGACAGTAATGTTAGAATTGCTGAAAACTTTGATGTTACTGACAACGGAGAAGTATTAGCAATAACAAGTCTTACTAGCACCAATGAATATAAGATAACAATTTATAGAAAAATAGAAGACAGACTTGCAATACATCAAACTATAAATGCAAGCGAACTAAACATTGGCTTTGGACACTCAATAAGTTTAAACTATGACGGAAGTTTACTTGCAGTAGGTGCTATGGAAGCTGATGACCAAGGAACAGATATTGGTAAAGTATTTGTATTTAAATACAATACTGACACATTAGAGTTTGATTTACATCAAGAGCTGTTTACTCCAACACCAAACAGAAACGAAAAGTTTGGATGGCAGGTAGATTTTAGTGAAGACAAACTAGCAGTAACAGCAATAAATGGATTAAATGAAGAAACATATTTGTTTGATAGTAATCAAACAGTTTTTGACAGTGAATCTACAAAGTTTGTAGATAAAATACCTAATCGTTTAGAAATATACGTTTACGAAAATATAAACAATAAATTTGTTTATGCAGAAACAATAGATTATTATTATAGATATATTGATGTATCTGGACAGCAAGCGACAGCAAGATTAAATGATGCATATGATCCAAGAATTATATTCAATAAAAATCATGTAATGCTAAGTCTGCCAACTGCATCTTTAGATGATACAGATACCTTATATGGTGCAGTATTTGATTTAGTAGGCACACAAAATGTAGATAGTTGGGAACTGTTAAGTTCACCTAAGGATTTTGTTGATTACGAAAAATTAAAAGGTGTGTTTTTGTATGATAAAGACACTGGCGACCTTATTACATATCTTGATGTAATTGATCCAATTCAAGGTAAAATAGCAAATGTAGCAGAGCAAGAAATCAGTTACAAGTTATATTATGATCCAGCAGTATACAATACAGGTAGCACTGATACTGGTATAAAAAATCCTTGGACAAATAATTATGTAGGAAAACTATGGTGGAATATTAGCACTGTTAAATGGTTTGATCCTTATAATGGTAATATTACCAGTCAAAACAACAAATGGAATAATCTAATTCCAAGTTTTGAAGTAGATGTTTATGAGTGGGTAGAAAGTCCATATATTCCTAGCGAATGGGACGATATAAGCGATACCAGTGCAGGATTAGCCGAAGGTATAAGTGGACTATCTGTATATGGTGATAGCAGATACAGTGTAGCGCAAACTTACAATGCTGTGTCTGGTAGATTTACTCCAAGATATTATTTCTGGGTAAGAAACAGTAAATTAATTCCTAACATTGCTAATAGAAATGTAAGTTGTGAAACAGTAATTAATTTAATCAAAGATCCAGCTAATGCAGGTTATAGATTTATATCACTGTTTAACGATAGAGAGTTTGCAATCCACAATTGCAAAAGTCTAATTAGAGGCAAAGACACTATTTTACATTTTGATTATGCTGCTGGCGAATTAAACACTGGTCCGGTTCATAGTCAGTATACTTTACTCACAGAAGGCGTAGAAACAAGCGAACCAAATGATATATTAGTTGAAAAATGGTTTGATAGCTTGATAGGTTACGATAGCAAAAATAACAAACTGCCAGATTTATCAGTAAGCCCAGCTAGACGTTATGGCATATTGAATGAGCCTCTACAAACGATGTTTGTGAATAAGACTGAAGCACTGAAGCAAGTTGTAGAAAGAGCAAACAGAGTTTTAAGTGAAAACTTAATTGTTGACGATTTTGATTTAACTCCGTTAAACGCAATTGATCCTTTGCCAACAGATGTTTCTGGACTATATGATGAAAAAGTTGACAATGAATCTCTGCTTAGATTTGTAGGCACAAGCAAAACAGAACAAGCTGAACTTTCTGTAACTTTGACCGATGGAAGACTAACAGGTGTTACTATTGTAAATCCTGGTCGCGGTTATAAAGATCCTGCTTATAACAGTTCTACTGATACTTTCCGTAGAGGACCTAAAGTTGAAATACTTGGTTCGGGTTCTGGTGCAGAAATCAAAACACGCATTAATAACTTGGGACAAATTATTTCAGCAACTGTTGAAAAATCAGGCGAAGGTTATACTAGCGATGTGACTGTAATTGTAAGACCATTTACAGCCTTAGTAGCTAATGATAGCACAATTGGCGGTTTTTGGGCAACATATAATTGGAATAGAACAGCACAAGAATGGTTTAGAGTTGATATTCAATCGTTTGATACAACATTTTATTGGCAATACAAAGACTGGTTTAAAAGCGGTTATTCAATTGCAACTGCGATAGATCATTTGATTCCGGCTAGTTATGCATTAGATGGATTAAATGATAACATTGGCGATATTGTAAAAATTGAAAACATCGGTTCAGGCGGCTGGTTGCTACTTGAAAAAATAGACAATGTGCCCGAAGTTGATTATACAGTTAATTACCAAACAGTTGGCAGACAAAACGGAACAATTCAAATAAGCAAATTGCTTTACAACAATACTGATAGTGGGTTTGATAATCAAATTTACGATAGTGTTCTTTATGACAGAGAGCCTGTAACAGAAACAAGAAACATTCTTGCTGCGTTAAGAGATAATATATTTGTTGATCAATTAAAAATAGAATGGAACAAATTATTCTTTAGCAGTATAAGATACGTGCTTGCAGAACAACCTGTTGTTGACTGGGTATTTAAAACAGCATTTATTAAGGCAAAGCACAATGTTGGCGAATTAGATCAAAGAATAACTTTCCGCAATGACAATTTAGAAAATTATCAAGATTATGTTGCCGAAGTAAAACCTTACAGCAGTAAAATAAGAGAATATATTAGCGGATATGAAAAAGTAGATCCTACACAAACCAGTGTAACAGATTTTGATTTGCAACCGAGATACAGCGATTCACAACGCAAAATTGTTGCAGAAAGTTTAAAAATTACAAACAATGTTGTAGGTCCAATAAATCGCTTTATCGAAACATATCCGCAAAAACATTGGCTTGATAATCTTGGATTTGAAATTACTGACATAGTAATAGCAGATGGCGGAACTGGATGGACAAGTGGTCCAGTGGTAACTATATCCGGCGGCGGAGGCCCTACAATAGAAGGACGAGGTATTATTGCTAGAGGTGTTTTAATAGATATAGAAATCAACACATCGAACGCATTTTATACTAGTGCTCCTGTTGTAACATTTAATGGATCTCAATCTGATGAAGGATTGCCTGCATCAGCTGTTGCTATATTAGGAAACAGCAAAGTTAGAAGCACACATATGGCTATTAGATTTGATAGAACATATGGCAAAGATATAAACGATACATTATATGATAATATAGATAAACAAGAAACATTTACTGGTAACGCAGGAATCAACGAGTTTACTTTAGAATGGCCAATGGATTTAAACATGGCTAATATTCTTGTAGAAGTTGAAGGGGTTGAAAGTTTATCTAGTGAATACACTGTTTATAACAAAGTTGATACATCAAAAGGATTTACAAGATATCAAGGTGTAATACAGTTTAATGTAATTCCAGCAACTGGATCTACAATTGTTGTATCTTACAAAATTGCACCTCAATACTTACATGCCGCAGATAGAATCAGATATCATTACAATCCAACAACCGGTATGTTAGGTAAAGATTTGTCGCAGCTTATGGACGGGGTTGATTTCTCTGGTGTGGAAATTACTAGTATCGATCTTACTGGTAACCAAGGTTTTGAAACAACCTTATTTGGTGTTGATGCATTTGATACATTTGACACAACATTCAAAGATATTAAGTTTGTAGCAGATGGTAGCACCCAAATTATATCACTAGACGAACCATTAGAGGCTGGAGTAACATATACATTATACAAAAATAACGTCAGATTAGATGATGAAAATTACAACCCTGCATTGGCTCCAGACGCACAACCTGCTACTGTAACGAATCCTAATGCTGTATTAAGAAGTATTATTGGTGACGGTATTCAAACAGTAATTGATTTAGCAGGTTACGATCCAGCTATAGAAACTGTAGCAGGCGATATCATTTATATAAGACGTATTGACAGCGATGGTAGCTTTACACCAGGTGATGCTGCGTTTGATACACAACTTAACGGCGGCGATTTAACAGCCTTTGGCAATGCATACTTGACTGCAACTGGTCAACCTGCAGGTGAAATTGTTGTAGACGGCGATGGGTTTATAACAATTAACAATCGCGGTCCTGAAGAACTTGTTCCAGGAACATTGTTTGATACACTTGATATACAAGTATATAATGCTGTAGAGTCAGGACAAGGATTGATTACAGTAAATAATTTTGTTGCTGATGGTGTAACTACAAGTTGGCAAGTTTCTCAATTCCCACAGCAAAATTCAAGCATTATTGTAAAAATTGATAATATTGTTTTAGATAGTGCAGAATATGAGTTTGATTACAAAACAAAAACTGTAAGTATAGCAGATAGCTCACTTGTAGAAGCAAATAAAGTTGTGAGTATTTTAACCATAGGTAATAACGGAAATAACATACTAGACAATGATACATTTACAGGCGACAACGAAACTACTACTTTTGAAACAGGAATTACCTATCAAACTCCTTTACACTCGCTTGTAACAATCAACGGTGTTGTGGTAGACAACTACAATCTTATTGAGTCGGACAATGGCAAGATTGCAATTGATTTTGGTGGTGCACCAGCAACAGGCAGTATTATAACATACACAATTTATGCCGGAGATCCTCAACAATACAGTCAAATTATAGTTGATAAATCTTTTGATATAACTGGCGGTAATAGAAGTCATAGCTTTAGCGAAATAGGATTTCCATTTTATGAAAAACCTGTAGCAGATAAAATCTTAGTTAAAAAAGGAGACACGTTCCTGAAAGCTCCTTACACAATAAAATATGATGTAACCACATCTAGAAACTATGATTTACAAGAATGGGCAATTGACGATATTAACAGTGTTAGAAAAGAAGATATTGTGGTATATTTAAATGGCGAAGTGCTGTCTAGAAGGTATTGGATTTACGATAGATTAAATTATAGAATTAATCTCCTACAATATAATATAGGTGTGCCGGGCGATACGTTACAAATAAATGTTATTAAGGACGCTGAATATACATTTATTAATACACAATTAACAATCAAAAGTTCAGAAAATTTAAATGGTCCTGCATTTGAAATCACTCCAGGCGAATTTATAAACTTTGAATTTTCAGACAGTTCAAATGTTGCTGGCACAGTGGTTAGTAAAACTATAGGTGAAAACAACAAAGAAACAATTATTAAAATGCAAGGATATCAGAGAAACTTTATTTTCCATTATCCAGAACTAGATACTTTTGCTATTGATAATGTGTCAAATGCTAACCCTGCTGTTTTATCTACAATAGGTGAACATTCGTTACAAACAGGTGATAAAATAGTAATTGAAAATGTTGTAGGCATGACAGAATTAAATGAAAATACATATTATGTTAATGTTATTGATACACAAAATGTAGAACTGTATCTCGACGTTGCCTTAACAAACACTGTTAACAGCATAGGCTTTACACCTTATACACAGTTTGGTATTGCAAGTATCTTAACATCAAATGATGTAAAAATAACAAGTTATGTAAATCAACAACTGATCGAATTTGATGGAGAGTTACAAAACATTGAATTTTTAAACGAAGATGTTTTAACTCTAAGAGACGAAATACTTGATCCTGTAGAGATTTTTGTATTCTCAAATCACGATGTAAATGACTTTACTAGAACCATCTACAGCTTAGATTATAATAGTAATAGATTGCCAGAGGATAGCCAAGGATACTTAGATAGAAACTTGTTAACCAGAGGTTACATTAGACTTAACAAGCCGGCTGTAGATCAGCAATATGTTTGGGTAATCTTTAATGGTGTATTGCTAACACCAGAAGTTGATTACAAAGTTGTAAATGATAAAACAGGTGTCCAGCTAAATCAAACATTGCAAGATTCAGACCATGTAGAAGTGTTGCAATTTGGAGGAAATGTTTCGGAACCAAAGTTTGCGTTTAGACAATTTAAAGATATGCTAAACAGAACACACTTCAAAAGAATTAATGAAGACAAAGCATATAAATTAGCTCGTGATTTAAATTATTACGATCAGTTTATAGAATTAGAAAGCACTGAAGGTATAGACGAACCAAGTCCGGATAGAGGAAAGAATATTCCAGGCGTGCTTTGGGTGAAAGGCGAAAGAATAGAATATCTAGTTAAAGAAGGAAACTTCTTAAGACAGCTTCGTAGAGGAACGCTTGGCACAAGTATTAACAACACACTTACAAAAGGCGAAAAAATATACAGTCAAGGAATAGCAGAAACAATTCCTTACAAAGATGAAATCAGAAAAGACATGAAAATTGGCGATGGAACATCGTTTGAATTTGAATTAGATTTTGATTTATGGAGTATTGCACTTGATTATTATACAAAATTTGAAAGTGTATATAGAGATCCTTCGAGAACATTAGACGAGATTTTAGGAGATATTGCTGCTAATTTTGTTGATGTTTTTGTCGCAGGAAGAAAGTTACGTAAAAATTCTATTTCGGTGTTTGACATAACAAGAGCACAAGATAGCACAGACGGTGATGTAATTGTTGATCCTGAATTTACAATTAGCAGTAACAACATTATTACTTTACAAAATATTCCAGCAGATTTGCAAACAATACAAATTGTAAGAAAATCTGGTAAAGTATGGAATGATCCAAACACTCCTTTAGGAGATAGTAATAATAGGATAGCTAATTTTATAACAGGTGCAACAAGTAAGTTACCCCGATAAATACAGTATAGGTGAGACATAAAAATATGGAAAAAACAAAAGATATACAGGGTGTGCATGTAGAAGGACACATAAAAATACACAACCCCGAAACAGGGTTTGTATTTGTGGACAAACGCAACGCAATCCATTATGAAAATATGAGTATAGCATTAGCTGAAAGCCTTGGCAATGCAGGGCAAGGATTTATATATGAAATGGCGTTTGGAAACGGCGGAACCAGTGTAGATCCTACAGGTATTATCACATATTTAACACCAAATAGCACAGGAACAAATGCAAGTTTATATAATCAAACATATACAAAAGTTGTAGATGATCGTAGCGTAAATAATGTTGATCCTACCAGAAACAAAATAGAAACAAGACACCTAAGCGGAACAAACTACACAGACATATTAGTAACATGTTTGTTAGATTACGGCGAACCAGACGGGCAGGACGCCTTTGATACAGCAAGTGACACAGATCAGCAATATGTGTTTGATGAACTAGGCCTTAAAAGTTACTCACCAACTGGAGAAGGCAGATTAATAACACATGTAATTTTCCATCCTGTGCAAAAATCGCTTAATAGATTAATTCAAATTGACTATACTGTCCGAGTTCAAAGTTTGAGCGGAGGAGTTGATTAATGTCATACAGCATTCTTTTCAGCGATAATTTAAATAAGGGTGAAATTACCGTCGAAGATTCAGAAATTAACAAAGACACTAGTTTAGGTCTTATAGGAAGAAGTGTAGCAGATTATGGTATTCCACTAAACACAAACTTTTTACACTTATTAGAAAATTTTGCAAATGCTACTCCGCCAGCAAATCCAGTAGAAGGACAACTTTGGTATGACACAAGAGAAGGTGTTGACCAACTCAAACTATACGATGGAACAGGTTGGGTCGCAGCAGGCGGCTTGAAGAAAAGCACAACAGAGCCTGACAGCACCAACAGTGTAAATGGCGATTTATGGGTAAACACATCAACTTCACAGCTATACCTTTACAGTGGTGGATCTTGGATATTAGTTGGACCACAAACCACAAGTAACACTGGAATAATTGCAACTGAAATAGTTGATACAAATAACACAGAACAAAACGTATTACAAATCTTAATTGATGGTGTAACTGTGGGTCTTCTAGCAGATGAAAACTTTACTCCAAAAAGTCCAATTGCCGGATTTAATAAAGTTTGGGAAGACACGTCTACAGTATTACGTAAAGGATTGAATCTAAGCAGAAGTGTCGGCGGCGAACAAGCAAAAATATCTGGCACAGCAGCTTATGCAGAACGCCTAATTTATGGTAACACAGAAATACTTGCAGAAAATGTATTACAAAGCAACGTTGAAAATCTTCTTACCAAAAAACTTAGAGTGCAAAACAATGGTGGCATTGATATTGGTAGTCCAGCCAACATGCGTATTATTGTTACTGGGACTGACAGTGTTATATCACATTTAGGCAGCGGCACTTTTGATATTAGAAATACCGAATATGCTACTCCTGCACTGAGAGTAAAAGCAGGCGTGTCAGACAACAACATAGGTATAAACAATGCATCGCCAGATGCAAGTTTAGACGTTACCGGTAATATTAAAGTTTCTAGCACAGCAGATATAGGCGGTAATACAAATATAAATGGAAATTTGACAGTAACCAATGATTTAACAGTAGGAAATAATGCCGGAATACAAGGTAACATCACAGGTTACAGTTTATTTCCAGATCAAACAAATAGTTACAACATAGGTTCAAATGGGCTACGTTACAATGGTGCATATATTGATGCTATTAGGACAAATCAAATCTTACCTCTAGACAGCGGCAGTGTTATTACAGTGCAAGCAGAACTGCAAGGTAATGCTGATACTGCAACCAAGTTAAAAACTCCTATACAATTACAAATAGCAGGTGATGTCCAAAGTAACATTGTGCAATTTGACGGAACTGGTGTTCAATTAAAAACAGTGAATACAGCACTTACATCAGATGCAATCAATGCACAAACATCTGGAGGTGCTGCACTAGCAACAGATGAAGTATTAGCTTTTAGATCAGGCACAGGGTTAGTTAAAATTGCGCAAAATGATTTTATCGGAACTATACCGTTTTTTCCTTTAGGAACAATTTTGCCTTATGCAGGAGTTGACGAACCATTAACCTTGTGGAAATGGTGTAACGGGCAAGCTCTACTATGGGCAGAGTTTAGACCTCTTGCAACTGCATTAGGTATGGTAGAAAGTGACGCAACAACATGGAAATATGATACTGATGCTACAATCGTTGCGGCAGGGTATTTTAGACTACCTGATCTAAGAGGTAGAATGGCAACAGGTAACATGAGTATGACAGACGGCATAAGTGTGTTGGCAGCAGGCTCAACAAATAGAATAACCGCAGCAAATTCCGAAGGCTTTGTCAGTGGTGACGAAGATAAAACCATTACACAAGCCAACATGCCAGATCACACTCACGATTTAGAAAGTCAAAATGGCGAACAATTTTATGCATTTACTGAAGCAATAGCAGATGATACAGCAGTTGAAGTTTCATCAGGAGGGGGCATTGATAACGCCACTGGATTTAAATTAGATAACACAGGCGGCGTATCATCGCTTACAAATGATCCGATGGATGTAACCAACCCATATTTGACTACAAATTACATTATATACGTTGGAGAGCCATCATGAGTTATAAACTAAATTTAACAGACGGATCGTTATTACTTGAACTTATTGACGGAAAAATTGATAACACTTCAACAGATTTAACATTTATAGGAAAAAACTATCAAGGATTTGGTGAAGTTCTTAACGAAAACTTTATCAAGTTGTTAGAAAATTTTAACAATACTGTAGCACCAACAGCTCCTATACAAGGGCAATTATGGTATGATAGAGTTACAGGTAGATTAAAAATATACGATGGTAGTGTATTTAGAAATACAGATAACACCGAATTTGAAAGCAGTCAGCCTTCAGAAAGATTAGCAGGTGATTTTTGGATCAATAGTCAAACAGACCAGTTGTATTTTTTCAATGGCGTAGACTACGTTTTAGTTGGACCTAAATTTACGAAAGTTGAAGGTAAAAATGGTTATTTTGCAGAAACTGTAATTTCAAAAGAAGATGGACAAAACAAAGTTGTAGCCAAATTGTTTGTTAATGGCGCAGTAGTTGCCATAGTAAGCAAAGATGAATTTACTCCTGTGCCTAGCATATTAGGATTTACAACAATTAAAGCAGGATTTAATATAAGTGCGCTATATCCTAATTTCAACTTTAATGGCACAGCATCTACAGCATTAAATATACAAGATGCAGATGGAAATGTATTTGATACCGATAGTTTCCTAAAAACGACACCTCCAGGATTTAGCCAATCAACAGACGGCGTGTTACATATCAACAATGATAATGGTCTGATTATTGGCACAGGGCTGGAATTTAGACAGCGTGTAAATGCAAGCACAATGGTGCAAGAAACTACTACACAAAACTTAAATTATAAATTAGACTTGCGAGATGGTAACGGTGTAGTTAATGGTATCTTTATTGACAACAGTTCAGATACAAAAAAATTAATGGGTATTTTTACTGACGGTCCTCAAGACTTATCACCTACTAGTGGAGATGCAAATGTTGTAGATATTAATGCTGATGTTAGAATTGCAGGTGATTTACGCATCCAAGGTGATCAACTATATGTTGATACGCAAAGTTTAAGAGTTCAAGATTATCAAATTGAATTGGGTGTAAGCGAAGACAGCACAATTCAAAATGATTCAGCAATTGACGAAGCAGGTATAGTTGTTAAAAGTTCAGACGGCGACAAAGATTGGGTTTGGGTAAACGCAACCACAAGCTGGACATCAAGTGAACATATAAATCTAAAAACAAATGATCGTGTTTACAAAATTGCAGGTGCCGAAATACTTTCATCTACAGCATTAGGCGCAAGTGTGACAAGTGCTCCTGGTTTGACAGAACTAGGCAGTCTTACAGAATTACAAGTAGACCAGCTGAATTTTAACAATGATACTATTACTGCTAGCAACGATCTTAACATTATTGTGCCAGGAAACTTAGTATTTTCACCGGCAAAAACAATTACTGGTGTGCTAGATCCTACGCAAGATAATCAGGCAGCTAACAAGGCATATGTAGATGCACAATTATCCACATTGCCTGTGATACTTTCTGCTGATATTACAGGACTAGGTGTAGACTATGAAGTAGAAAGCGATGTTGCATCAGACACAGTTTTAATTAACAATGTTATTACAATGTTAGAGCAAATAGCACCACCAGGTGACTATTTAGAAGGCACAATTGCAAGAGTCTTAGCAACACGCACAGAATACAGTGCATACTCATTAGACCTTGTAGGAACAGTGGGCGCAACTAAAACTATAACAGCAGCAACACAGGCCAACCCTGTAGTTGTTACAACTTCGGCATCGCATGGTTATAACGATGGCGACGAAATTATTATATTCAATGTAGACGGCATGACTGCTCTTAATAATGAAAGATATTATGTAAGAGTTGTTGATGCAACAAACATTGAATTATACTTAGATTCAACACTTACAACTAGCGTAGATGGAACTGCATACTCTGCCTACATATCCGATGGTGAAATAGCACCAGCAAGTCCTGTATTTGAAGTTACAGTTGAAGCCTTTGATGCAGGCGGCACACTGAACAAAAATGCTGTTACTGCCGCTGGACACATTGCAGAAACAGAAGTTGAAATAACTACAACTATTACGAGAAGCTTGATTTATTTTGAAGAAGCTGGATCGCAATGGGTTCATCAACCGTCGCTTTCAAGAAACGACATACTTGCCTAATCGTATTATGCGGAAATGCGATAAATAACTAAAAGCACGAGGAGCAAAAATGGCATATATTATTAATAGGTTCGGCGGTGCTCAACTAACAGCAGTTGAAGACGGCACTATTGATCAGACAACAGACTTAAAACTTGTAGGTAAAAACTATAGTGGTTACGGTGAAATACAAAACGAAAACTTTGTATTTTTGTTAGAAAACTTTAGCGGAAGCACACCGCCTACAAAAGCACTTGATGGTCAAGTATGGTATGACAGTGGCACAACTAAATTAAAGTTTTGGACAGGCACACAGTGGAAAAACGCTGGCGGCGCTGAAGTTGCTCCTACAGAACCGGCAGGATTAGACGAAGGTGATTTATGGTGGAACACACAAACAAATCAGCTTTATGGTAAAACAGAACAAAACGAATTTGTCTTAATTGGACCTCAAGCAGCAGGCGATGGAACTACACAACTATTATCTACAATTGTTTTAGATGATTTAGGCAGTAACCATGCTGTTATTATTGCTATTATAAACGATGAACCTGTGTATATGATTTCAGACGATCACTTTACTCCTGCTGCCGACGGAGATCAAAGCGCAGATTTACAGCCATTTTTAATTAAAACAAACTTTCCTTATGTAGCAAAAGGTTTGACATTGATCAAAACACCAGGCGACGAAGATGCCTTGGGCACTGGCACTGCTGGTATAACACAAACCGATAGCGATGCAGAAAACACATTCTATTGGGGCACAGCAAGTAATGCAAAACTATTTGATGGAAATCCAACAAGCAACTTTGTATTGAATACAGGATCTACATACGACTTTCCAAAGGATGGCGGTATTAGAATAGGCGATAGTCTTCCATTAAAAATATACATTGAAAATATTGACAAGGGTGTGATTGAAAACAATCAAGGCGACGAAATACGTTTCAAAGCTACAAGCACAGCTACAAATGAAACTATTGCAAAAATTATGCACAACACTGTAAGCGGAAGTGGTTTCTTTCCAGCAGCAGATGACACCTATGCGTTAGGTTCAACTACACTTAAATGGAACAATGTTCATGCAACAACATTTACAGGTCAAGCAACAGCAGCTAACACTGTAGCAGTGCCTGGTGTTGGAAATCGAGCAGCATCGGCTCCAAAAACATCAACAGCATACGCAATCGTTGCAAGAGACGAAAACGGAGATGTATGGGGACGTAAATTTCAAGGAACAGCTACAAGCGCACAATATGCCGATTTAGCAGAAAAATACACTACAGATAAAGAATACCCAGTTGGCACAGCTATGTGTGTAGGCGGAGACGCTGAAACTACAGCTTGTGGCTCTAGCTGTTTAGCAATAGGTGTTATATCAGATGCACCTGCATATTTGATGAACAGTGAATGCGACGGTCAAGCAATTGGCCTTAAAGGTCGGGTTCCTGTAAGAGTCAGCGGAGCAGTTAAAAAAGGTCAGGCAGTATATGCATGGCAAGATGGTATTTGTTCGACTGTTGCAACAACAGCTCTTGTTGGTGTTGCTCTTGAATCAAGCGATGACGAAGCCGAAAAACTTATTGAGTGTGTGCTAAAAGTATAAATACTACGAAATACACGTAGTTAATAAGGAAGTGTCATGGCAGTAGGAGATATAATATCCGCCGCACGATATAACGTGCTGCAAGGTAGAATACAAGCTATAATGGGAACACCGTCTTCAACAGGTGCCCTTGGTTATAATCAAAATGTTTTCGGAACATTCGCAAGCAGCCCGGTAGCACAAGAACAGGTTGTTACTGTTGCGCATATGAATAATTTGTATACTGATGTTACAAATGCAAGATATCACCAATTAGGAAATCCTGGGTTTGATCCTGGTGCTGTAGGACTATTCCAAGTTACTACAAATGATGAAATTACAGATGCATTACATAACGCATTTGAATCTGTAATGACTGATATCGAAACTGACAAATATTTACTTTCCACTAACCAAGCCGAAACTAGAGTGGCTGGTATTAACAGTGTAAGACCTGATTCGCAACCTTGGGGAGGCTCAGCAAGTCCTCAAGTTATCACACACGAATTTACAGTTGATTTCCAAAATGCCAATCATAGAAAAGCATTTTTTAATGCAGGTGGCGAAATACGTTTAGATTTTTCTATGTCAGGTTTACCTGCTCCTACTGATGCTAATTATGCAAAAAGTGCAGATTGGAAAAATCTAGTAGAAGAATTGGGAATTGTAAAATTTAAATATAATCAAACAATAAGTAGTGTAGCAGAATCAGATCCGTTGTCTACAAAAGCAGGAACTGGCACAGCTATTGGTAATTTCCAGCTTACTGGAAGCTATCAAACAATATTTTCAAAAACTGGAGGAGGCGCTCCTGTATATTCATCAAACTTTATGAATGTAAAAGCAAAACAAAACAATGATAAAACAATTAGTTTTAGAATCGATTTACAGGACGATGCCAACACATTAGCAGATGAGCAGGTTGTAGGAACAATAACTAGTGTGCCTATTCAACACAGGGCTGTAGGAGTTCATGTAAATGTTCCAACTGCAAGCTATACAAATGTTCAAACGTTTGATCAAGCTACTGTTCCTATTCCTACAACCAGTGAAGCTGTTTGTATTGGTGTGTGTGACGAAAGTAGCGCTCAAAGTCAAAGCAGTATGGACAGCAAATGGACAAACTTTAGAAGTGCATGGCCAAACAGACCTTTCTATCTGCTAGCACCTGGCGGAGCAAGTGCTAGTAAACTAAAAGTGCCTAGCGCATTTACAAGTGATCCTATTGCTAGCGGACCTATTACAGTAAACAGAGATAATGGTAATTCTAGCCAAGCAAGCGATTGGTTTGTATTATGTGGATTAAACAGTTTAGCACCTGGTGCTACTGTTGCATACAGTATTGATAATTCCGGTAGCATGAGAACAAGCACAGTTAGAGCTAGTATCACACTTTTGCAATCTCTATGTGCGCAGAATCAATTAAACTTAGTCGAAGTTGCAATGCGCAGCGAAGATTGGCTTTCTCCATTTGACAGAACATTATAACAGTGTTATACTGTAGAAAATAGGAAGGTAAAATGGCTCAAGGCGATCTAATCACTGCAACAGAATATAATAATTTAAGAAGTGTGATTATCACTATAGTTGACAACTATGGAAGGACAGCATTAAGTTCTGATGTAGTTGGCGGCTCTACCCCCGGAGTTAGTGATACAGTTACTGAATTACAATATACAGATTTGTTCAAAGATGCTCAAGCGTGTTATGTGCATCAAACTAACACTGTTTCAACTGATGCAATTATTACGCAGTTTGACGAAGGAACACCAATTGAATACAGCGATGTATCAGATTTAACTCTTATAGCTAATGATATTGTTGCATTTAGTCCTAATGTATCGCAAGATTTTCCTACAGCCAGTTTTTCACAAGCAACTTTGCTTACAAGTCTAGGAGTTTCAACTGCTAGCACAAGAGATGGATCGACTAACCCTTGGAGCACACGTATACGTCACAGGGTTACTTACGATTTTGGAAGCCCAGGCAACTTTAGAAATTTCTTTAGAGCAGGCGGAATGCTGAAATGGGATGGCAGTCTAACTGGCGGCACAACTGGAGATCCACTTACAAAAGATGGCGACTGGTCTAGAATTATTTCTCTTGCAGGTGAAATACAAATTGGTGTAAACTTCAATTTAACATTCCCAACTTTTAGAACTATAAGTGCTAATAGCAACGGAACAGGAAGCGAAGTTGCACTTACATCACTAAGCACTAATACTTCGCAAGACGGTGGAACATTAATTTATACAATTGCAGGTGGATATACCAGCGGTGGCGGACAAAGCATTTATGTTAACAACGAATTTGAATTAGGTTTAGCTTGTGATTCTACCACCAACCCAAGAGCATTAACTGTTGAAGCTAGATTTAACGACGACGATACAGGAACTGGATTCCAAATCGAACCTGGTGAAGCAGGCACTCCAGTTGATGAAAATGTCACTGGATTATTAACCAGCACTTTTTATACATTCACGCCAGACAGTGAATTTACTATAGGTGCAACAACTTATCCTGCTATTCAGCAAACACCCCCAGTTGGAACAGTAAACAGCAACCTATAAGCCAAAACACGGTTGACAAAGCCTGTTTATCAATATATATTATTACTACATACTTGGAGGACTCTATGGACGAACGTCTCGAAAAAGCACTTGATATTAGTAATTACATGGTAACGTTGAACAATCAAAAAAGATTGTTAAATGAGCAATACAAAGAAAATCTTGTATATTATCACGGTGGCGGACAATTTACTGTAACAAAAGAACTTATTAGTTTTTGTCAAACACTGATTAGCATGGATCAATTTATTGTAATCCTTATTGATGACAATAATATTCCAATTGAAATAAATGATTTAAAAGAATTCAAGCAAGCAATCGTATCGCAATACTTTGAAGCTTCTAATCAGTATCTAGCAGAATACTCAAAATTAAAAAGTCAAAGATCGGTTGAGAGTATCATAGATCTATGAGCAAAGGTGTTTTATTATTCGCATTTAACAACGAAAGTCTAAATTATGTAAAGCAAGCAGATTATCTTGCATCTCGTATACGCAAGTATATGGACTTGCCCACAAGCATTATTACAGACGTTGATGTAACAGAAGAATATGCCAACTTTGACAAGGTAATAAAACTAAATGGCGTATCTATGCAAAATAGCAGAAAATACAATGATGGTTCGTTACACAATCGGTTTTTGAATTTTAGGAATAGTGGTAGAGAAACTAGTTACGATTTGACGCCTTACGAAGAAACCCTTGTTATGGACACTGACTTTATCATTTGTAATGATAAACTTGCAAATGCATTTACTAGCACTCATGATTTTCAGTGTTATAAATCATCATCGCATGTAGGACATAGAAATTCAATACCAGAGTTTGATAATATCAGTGATACAAGCATTGACTTTTATTGGGCAACAGTTTTGTTTTTTAGAAAGACACCCCTTAACAAAATCTTTTTTGATTTAGTAAAACACATAAAAGAAAATTATCTGCATTACAGAAATGTATACCAATTTAAGAATACAATGTATAGAAACGATTTTGCATTTAGTATTGCTATACATATAATGAATGGATTTCAAAAAGGTGATTTTGCAACAGAATTACCAGGCAAGAATCTATTTGCCTTAGATAAGGACATCCTTGTAGATATAAAAGATGATGCATTGCAAATCTTGGTTGAAAAGCAAAATAGATTAGGCGAATATACAGGTGTAAAAGTATCAGGTAGCAATGTCCATATTATGAACAAATTTAGTTTGGAGCGTGTAATCAATGACAACTAAGAACTTTACAATGTTGGCCCAAAATAATGATAGTGATTATGTTTTACAAGCATGTCTTGCAGCCATGAGTATTCATGCTACAAATCATGATGTAAGCATATGTTTGATTACAAATGATGCAGTGCCTGACAAATACAAGCCTTTGTTTGACCACATAGTAGAAATACCGTGGGGCGATCATGCAGCAGATGAAGACTGGAAAATCAGCAATCGTTGGAAAATTTATCACGCCATTCCGTATGAAGAAACTGTAGTAATGGACACTGATATGTTGGTGTTACAAGATGTAAGCACATGGTTTGATTTTTTAAGAAACTATGATTTGTTTTACACCAGTAATGTTTACACATATCGAGGCGAAGTTGTTACAAGCAATGCTTTCAGAAAAGCATTTACAGCATTTCATTTGCCAAATATCTATTGCGGATTTCATTGGTTTAAAAAAGCAGATTTGCCGCATGAGTTTTATAAATGGCTTGAAATGATTACAAATAACTGGCAACAGTTTTACAAAGCTCATGCTGGCGGCAAGATATATCAAAAAGTTTGCAGTATGGATTTATCGTCCAGCATAGCAGCTAAGATATTAGGTGTTGAAAATGAAATAATAAATCCTAATGTCAAATACCCAAGTTTTACACACATGAAAGCAAGATTGCAAAATTGGAACGAATCGGTATCAGAGCGCTGGCAAGATAGAGTAGAGCCATATTTAAGTGACGATCTTGTTTTAAAAGTAGGCAATTACACACAGTCTGGTATATTTCATTATACCGAAAATGACTTTGTAACAAAAGAAATTGTCGATACATACGAAAGACATTTAGGAATTGCATAATGGAAAAATTAAGTGTTGCAACAAAAAGATTTGTAGTATATGATGCTGATGGATATATTTTATCAATACAAAACAAAGAAGATGATAAGCAAAACAATTTAACTGTTGATTTGAAAGAAGTAGAAAAGTTTTTAAACGGTTCTGATAGTTTTACCAAATACAGAGTCGAATATGATTTTATTGACAAAGAATTTAAAATTGTAAATGTTCAACAGTATCACGAAACATTTATGCGTGAATCCTTTTTGTATAAGATTCCAAATGACAATAATGATGTAGAAATAAAAATAATACAAGATAACAAAAATCTTTGTTGGAAATTAGAAATTGATCCGGAGTTACCAGCAGAGCTTAAAAGTAAATCTATTAACATTGATCCTACTAAACAGTTTTACAGTGTTACAAAGAAAAATGATCCAAATGTATTACTTACCATGCTGAAGTTTGATCATACACTAACAATACCTTTTGAGTCAAACTTTAAGTTTGACAAAAATCCTGTAAGTGTGTATACTATGCGTAAGTTTAATTCATACAAACATGAGGTAATAAATGCCTAACACTTTTCGGGTTATTGATTATGATATCATTTATTTGAGCTATGACGAACCTAATGCAGAACAAAACTATGCAGATCTATGTCAAAAGGTTCCATGGGCTGAACGTGTTCATGGTGTAAAGGGCAGTGACAGTGCTCACAAAGCAGCAGCAGAAAAAGCAACCACAGACAGATTTATTACCATCGATGGTGATAATAGAATCAATGATGATTTCTTAACACAGGCAATCGACTTTGACGAAAATATTGATTTGAATAATAAAGTTATTAGCTGGACTGCTAGTAATATTATCAATGGATTGCAATACGGCAACGGTGGTATAAAATGCTGGCCTAAACAGCATGTGTTGAATATGAGAACGCATGAGAATGCTGATCCAGATAATCCACATGCACAAGTAGATTTCTGTTGGGATACTGAATATGTGCAAATGAATGGCACATTTAGTAAAATTTATAACAATGCTACACCACAGCAAGCATGGCGTGCTGGTTTCCGCGAAGGTGTTAAAATGGCACTCGACAGAGGCTTGCGTGTTTCTCCAGAAGACTTTTACAAAAATCATTGGAAGAATCTACACCGCTTGTATATCTGGTTAATGGTAGGTGCTGATGTAGAAAATGGACGTTGGGCCGTATATGGTGCTCGTGAAGGACTGTATAAGACAATGTGCAGTGATTGGGACTTTGTAAACGTCCGTGACTTTGACTGGCTAAATGATTATTGGAATAGCAAAGATATTAACGAAGATCAAATGGAACAAGATACTGTTGATCTTGGTTACAAATTAATAGAAGAACTCGACTTGCCTATTGCTGCTGAGCCACTTGATGGTAATCAAAGTAGATTCTTTAAAACTGTATATCAAAATCCTGTAAGGGATAACAGCAAACAATTTTTAGATAGAGAAGTTTAATGGAGCGTAGCGAAAGCGAAGAAATCAAACGTATTGATACTATAACTAAAGAAATTTCTCCTACGTTTTGTTTTGCTAAATGGTATCATGCCAATATCTATTTTCAAACGGGCGAAACACACAGTTGCTATCATCCTGCTCCTCATAAAATAGACGTTGAAGCACTAAAAGACAATCCTAGTGCTATACACAATACAGCACAAAAGAAACAAGAACGTGCTGCAATGTTGCGTGGTGAACAGCCTGCGGGTTGTCAGTATTGCTGGAATATTGAAAATATGGGTCCTGACTATATCAGTGATCGTAAACAGCGTAATCAAACTATTTTCTTCAAGCATAGACTTAACGCTGTAAAAGAAGGTGGTAGCGAATTTAATGTTAATCCTGAATATTTAGAAGTCTCATTTGGCAATGAGTGTAATTTCCGTTGCGGTTATTGTCATCCAAAAGCCAGCAGCAGATACTACAATGAAATAAGACAGCACGGTCCGTATGATATGGTAAAAAATCATAGATGTGACATCGACTGGTTCAAAGTATATGAGGAAGAAAACAATCCGTATTTAGAAGCGTTTTGGCGTTGGTGGCCTGAGCTAAGTAAAGAGCTGCACATTCTGCGTATTACAGGCGGAGAACCTACAATACAACAAAGCACATACAAACTGTTTGATATGTTGGATGCAGATCCTAAGCCGGAACTAGAACTAAACTGTAACAGCAACTTAGGTGGCAAACCAAAGCAGTTAGAAAAGTTCACAAACCGTGTAAATGACTTGCTTACAAATAATAAAATTAGACGTTTTAAAATGTTCACTAGTATCGACACTTGGGGCAAACGTGCAGAATACATACGTGACGGATTAGATGTTGAAGTGTTTGAACGCAACCTTGATTATTTCATGCGTAATACAACAGCACCTATGACACTGATGATTACGTTTAACATCTTTAGTGTGACTACATTTCGCAGTTTGCTAGAAAAGATACTAGAATGGCGTGGAAAATACAATGATGTAGAAACTTACCGTTGGCAACGTTTGGGCTTTGATACACCTTATCTTAAAGAACCTCTGCAATACGATATCAATATATTGCCAAAGAGCTACATGTCATACATGCACGACCATTTGCAGTTTATAAAAGAAAACGTAGATGATAATCGCAAGGATGCATTTACAACTATTGAGTATGAAAAGTTTCGCCGTGTAGTTGATTACATGGATACCACAGAATATCCATTGCATAAAATAATTCAAGGTAGAACAGATTTTTATAAATTTTTTACTGAACAAGACAAACGCCGTGGTAATAATTTTTCCACAGCGTTTCCTGAAATGTTTGAGTTTTTTAAACTTTGTAAAGAATATACCTAAAGATTTAATGGAAGTGCAGCTTCTGCTTCAGGCCAACGCTCGTCTTCCATTTCTTTGTAATATGCGTCAACTTTGAATTTCCAAAAACTTTGAAATGTTCCTCTGTATTCTAGTTCAATAGGATCTTCTAAAAAGCCCTGTTTGCGCCATTCGGGTGCCCAGCGTGTATGCACTGCTCTTTGTTTAGCTATAGGACTTGCATGAGTGCTTATGTATAGTGGATTATCTCTGCCACAGTGCTCTATACATGCAGGAATTAAAAATTGAGCACTAGGATGATCGTGCGGTCTAGGAGCGTTCCTAAGATTGCGCATTGAGGTGTGTAAGCGATCACCTTGCACAAGATGTGATAACACACAGATTCTTGCGCCTATACGGTAAGAATTTTTTCCTAATATTTCCAACCCTTTTAATCTATGACTCACCACTGTGCCTATGATATTGTCATTGTTGTATAGCAAGAAAAGTGTTGCTTCGTCTTCGTTTTTTAAAGACGAAAGCAGCATGTTAGGATCACTATTATTGTAGTATCTTTTCTTTTCTGCTTCTGCCATGAAGTTTGTTAAATCTTGCGAACCGTCATAGGTTTCAATTTTCCACATAATTTTCCTTTAGGGGTAGTTTAAATTCTTTGTTTTGCATTGCATTTACAACAAATGTAATACGGTCTATATAGCTGTCAATAAAAGGCTGTTGCAAATAAGGCATCCAAGGATCCTCTTGCAAATGTGTGTAATCGTATTGGTAACGTAAACACAATCTATTATCGGTGCTGCCTAAGCGTCTATGCTGTGTAATGCTATTATCAAACAAGCACAAATCGCCATCTTGTTGATACCAATGGTCGTAAATGTATTCATCTACTTCTAGTTCTGATTTAATTTTTTCTAAAACTTTTCGAGCTTCATTGTCGCTCATGCCTTTAATACCTGTAACAGTATTAAAACTATAATGCAATCCTTTGTGTCCACCTGGACTGCGTATTACCATAGGTATTTCTGCATCAGGATCCGGAGCCATATTTTTATACATAA
>Ga0213859_10000104_pt1 | contig 37610 bp, 48 predicted proteins | sample PICome_2_FD_160133 | JGI IMG/M metagenome (GOLD analysis project Ga0213859, IMG submission 160133) | Coastal seawater microbial communities near Pivers Island, North Carolina, United States - PICO304 | ecosystem: Environmental > Aquatic > Marine > Coastal | place: USA: North Carolina...
GATCAAAAATCTTGAACCAAATAGAATTAATTTTTAAATACTAAACAATTTTATTTATTTAAATTCATAAATACTTGTCACTTTAAATTTTTTTGGTTTTAGAATTTAATTCTAAAACCAAAAAAATTTAAAGTGATGAATACGACCATTGTTGCATTTTAATTGTTGTTGAACCATCCACATTTTGAAGTTGTTGATTTAATTCAAAACCTTGTTTTTTACTTTCATTAATAATCGTTTCACTAGCATATTGTTGAATAAGTTTGTCTAAAAAAACTTCAACAGGAATAGAATGAGTCCAAAGTTGGTTATCTACCATAAATAAATAACGATTATTATTTCCCAGTTTAAAACCAATTGGATTTGTTGTTACATCTGAAACTAGAAGTGTTAACGATTCTGTTGCTTCATTTTTATTAGAACCAATTCGAATAGGATGTTTCTTTATCGAATTAACATTTAAATTATTAACTGCTTTTTTTAAATATGAAAAATTTTTTAATTGTGTTGTAACAGTTGTAAAGTGTGACATTATATGATTAGAGGGTTAAATATATAGTTTTGGTTATTATAATAATAATAAAAATTTACTAAAAATTAGAATTATTTATTATTATTATAATAAATAATTCTAATTTTTAGTAAATGGAGAATAATATTATTATTTAGTTAAAATTTAACACCTAATACTATTTATTATTAAACTTTTATTTTATTAGGGATGGAGAGACTCGAACTCTCACAACAAAGTCGCCAGAACCTAAATCTGGTGCGTCTACCAATTCCGCCACATCCCCTTTCTTTTGTTTAATTAGTTGAAATTAGTGCTTAATGATTTTAACAAATAATTCTTCAACTAATTAAGAATCTTCAAAAAAGTCTAGGAGGTATAGTATTTTATATCTTTAAATATAAAACTAATCTATCGTTAGATTTTTTGTATTAAATTAAAATTAAGCACAATAATTGCAAACATTACTCTTCTTCAACTAATTCATATATAAAAGTCGTATTATTACCTTTTAAAACTGAATTTGCTAATGAAAATGCTTTTTGTGCTGCTTTATCGGCTTTTCGTTTCCATGTAGCCTTACGAGAATTTTTTTTTGCTTTTGATGTTCGCTTTTTAGGAACTGCCATAATGTTTTATTTAAAATCGTAATGAGTCTATTGTATTTGATCAAATTTAAAAAGTAAAGAGTTATCAAGAAAAAATAATCTTTAATTCTTTTCCATTTTTTTTAATAAATTGGCTACTGTTTCAGTAGGTTTAACACCGTTTTTTAACCAATAATTAATTTGATCTATATTGAATTTTGATTGTTTTGTAATTGGATTATAGTACCCTAAACTAGCAACAGGGCGACCATCACGGCGGCTTGTACTAGGCATAACTACTAAGCGATATACAGGTTGTCTTTTTCTTCCTATCCGTGTAAGACGTAATTTTAACATAAAAATTTAATTGTTAGTATAATTTGGTCAAGTGTTTAACTATATACTAACAAAGAAATTTTTTAGCGTCAACCTAAAGTTTAAATTACTTTAAGTTAGTTGAATTTATTCAGTTTGATCTACAATGATACATTCTGTTGTTAAAATCATACTAGCAATTGATGTTGCATTTTGTAGTCCCGAACGTGTTACTTTTGTCGGATCTACAATACCCGCTTCATACATATTTTCAAATTTATTTTTCGCTGCATTATATCCAATCTCAAAATCCTCTGCTTGTACTTGTTCAACAATTACAGGACCATTTATACCGGCATTTTCTGCTATTCGTCTCAATGGGGCAACGATCGCACGAGCTAAAATTAAGGCGCCAACCAATTCATCTTCTTTTAAATTATTTTTTGCCCATGTTACTAAATTTTCAGATAAATGCGTAAGTGTAGCACCTCCACCTGGTACAATCCCTTCTTCAACGGCTGCACGCGTTGCATTAATAGCATCTTCTAAGCGTAATTTTTTATCTCGCATTTCTGTTTCAGTAACTGCGCCTACTTTAATAACAGCAATCCCACCCGATAATTTTGCTATTCTATCCTGTAATTTTTCTTTTTCATAAGCCGTCTCTGACGTATTTATCTGTTTTCGTAATTGTTCACAACGAATTTTAATAGATTCTTCCGTTCCTTCTGCAACAATCGTTGTAGTATCTTTTGTTACAACAATTGAACGGGCTTGTCCTAATAAATTAATATTAACATTTTCTAATGACAAACCTGCATCTTGAGTAATTACGGTTCCACCTGTTAAAACCGCAATATCTTGTAACATTAATTTTCTTTGTTCACCAAATCCAGGTGAACGAATAGCTACAACATTTACAATTCCTCTTAATTTATTTAAGATTAGTGTTGCTAATGCTTCTTTTTCAACATCATCTGCAATAAGTAACAATGGACGTTTTGTTTTTGTAATTAGCTCTAAAACGGGTAGTAAATCTTGTTGAATAAGTGTAATCCGTTTATCAGTTAATAAAATTAATGGATTTTCATAAACAACTTCCATTTTATCAGTATTCGTAATGAAATATGGGGAAATAAACCCTTTTTCTAATTTCATACCTTCAGTAATTTCTAATTCTGTAGTTATGCCTTTACCTTCTTCCAGAGAAATTACCCCTTCTTTTCCTACTTTTGATAATGCATCGGCAATTAATTTACCAATAATATCATCATTACCAGCTGAAATAGCAGCTACTTGTTGGATTGATTGTAAATCTTCAACCGGTTGAGCAAATTCATTGATTTGTGTCACTAGGTATTGTGTAGCTTTTTCCATACCTAATTTAATCGAAATTGGATTAGCACCTGCCGCTACATTTTTTAAGCCTTCTTTAACCATGGCATAAGCTAAAACGGTTGCTGTTGTTGTGCCATCTCCCGCTACATCATTTGTTTTAGATGCAGCTTGTCGAATTAAAGAAACCCCAGTATTTTCGATATGATCTTCTAATTTAATTTCTTTTGCAATTGTAACACCATCATTCACAATTTGTGGTGAACCATAGGGCTTTTCTAAAACCACATTTCTTCCCTTGGGTCCTAAAGTAACAGAAACAGCTTCTACCATAATTTCCATTCCACGTTCCAATGCTTTTCTTGCATTATCTTGATATAAGATTTTTTTTGCCATGATTAATTTTTACATAAATTTTTAATATATATAAGAGTTTAGACAAACTATTAATAATTATGCAAGAGGAATTACAGATTATATCAAAATATTATTTTTATTAACACTTTACGAAATGTTTGATTTACCATTATTATAACGTTACAGTAATACTGTTTGGGCTTGTAGCTCAGTGGACTAGAGCACGTGGCTACGAACTACGGTGTCAGGGGTTCGAATCCCTTCTTGCCCAATTGAAAAATAATTATTATTTTTAATGTATTACTATACTTGGGGTGTCGCCAAGCGGTAAGGCTGTGGACTTTGACTCCGCCATTCGTAGGTTCGAATCCTGCCACCCCAGTTTAAGAATGGTTAAAAACCTGCTACTAGATCTAGTGCGCATAGAATTAATAAAATATAGTTATTAAATGTAAAAAAAGTTTTTAAAAGAATAACACTATGGAAGCTAAAATACAATTTATTCGTGGGTTAGATGAACGAATCGTACCCGACGTAAGATTAACACGATCACGAGATGGAAGTACAGGAACAGCTACATTTCGTTTTAAAAATCCAAATATATTAGATAAAAATACAGCAAAAGAAGGTGAAATCACGGGTATGTACTTAATTGATGAAGAAGGTATTTTAGAAACACGTGATGTTAATGCTCGTTTTATTAACGGTAAACCCAAAGCAATTGAATCTATTTATATTATGAAAAATCCCGAAGCTTGGGATCGTTTCATGCGATTTATGGAAAGGTATAGTGACACCAATGGCTTAGTATTTACAAAAGCAAATTAAACTTAGTTTTTAAATTTATATTACAAAATATGCGTATATCAATAAACTGGATAAATGAACTAATAAATATTCAAGATATTCAATTAGATAATTTAATTGAAAAAATGACACTTGGCGGTTTCGAAGTTGAAGATGTTATTGAATTAACACCTTTTAAGAAAACGACAACTGTATTAGATATTTCAGCAACAGCAAATCGTGCAGATAGTTTATCGGTTTATGGTTTAGGAAAAGAAATGGGTTCTTTATTAAATAAACCAATTCAAAAATCAACTTACCATAGAGAAATAAATCAACAGAAAGAAGTACTAGAAAATATTTTAATTAAAAACGCAAGTGAAGAGAATATTAATCTTTCTATTTTTTTAGGACTAACAGTCAAACATCTTACAAATGTTTGTTCACCGAAATGGTTACAAGAAAAATTAATTAGTGCAGACATTATTCCAGTTAATAATTTGTTAGATTATAAAAATTATATTTTATTAGAAACCGGTTATCCTTTCGAATTTTATGATCTTAGTAAAATAAAACAAACTATAAAAAGGGATAAATTTAAATTAGCCATAAAAACTACTGAGCAAAATGAAACAATAAAAATTAATAATAATGATTGTTTAATAAATAATAAAATTTTAACTTTGAATGCAAACAATCAAATTCTAGGAGTAAGTGGGGTAATACCGACAGATGAATATCAATATCTAGAGTCTAGCTCAGAGTTATTAATTGAAGCATCAATTTTTAATTCGAAGAAAATACGCCAAACTTCTCGAGCATTAGGAATTCGGACTGAGAGGTCAGCCCGGTATGAAAAAGAGTTAATGGTTAGTGATTTTAGCGAAGCATTATTACGTTTATTACTTTTATTAAAAATAAATAATCCGAATGTAGAATTTGCGTATCATACAATCTACAATAAAAAAACTATAATACCAGCACCTATTGTTCTTGACTATAAAAATATTAATAAAATTTTAGGCCCGATTATAAATCAAGAGTCAGATATGGGTAATGAATTAGAAAGTTATTTAACATTTAAACAAATTTCTAATTATTTAGATAGATTAAATTTTAAGTATTCTTATAATAATGAATCACAAACATGGGTAGTTTCTATTTTAACTTCACGTATAAATGATATTAGTCGAGAGATTGACTTAATTGAAGAAATTGGTCGTTTACATGGTTTTAATAATTTTAAAACTTGTTTACCACAAGTTGTGGAAATTGGAAAAGAAGACCTGACATATAAATTAAAAAAACAATTAACTTTATGTTTTTTAAATGAAGGTTTTACAGAATTAATTCAATATTCATTAACAAATCAAAATCTACCAAATACAATTAGTATAGTGAATCCTTTATTTAGTGAATGTTCACAATTAAGACAAAGTCTATTACCGGGTCTAGTGAAAACTGTCAATTTTAATTTAAAAAATACAAATTTATCTTTAAACGGATTTGAATATGGTCATATATTTAAAACGGATAAGTTAAGTAAATATAAGGAAATCGAATATATTGCTGGAGTATTAGGAAGTCAAACTAATATATCACATTGGTCAACAAATCATAAATCAATTTCAAATTTAGATTGGTTTATTGCTAAAGGAAAACTTGAAACAATATTTCATAAATTAAATTTACAAGTTAAATGGGAATTAGAAAATATAAAATTATATGACCAAATTTTACATCCATATCGAACAGCAAAACTAACTTTAGATAATGGAAGTGAACTCGGTGTTTTTGGTCAAATTCATCCTTTACTGGCAAATAAATTAAACATTTCAGATAATATTTATTTATTTGAATTAAATTTTGAAATTATAAAGAATAAAATAAAATTTACTAAACTTTGTTTGTATAATGATTATTCAACATACCCAAAAATTACTAAAGATTTATCATTTTTAATTGATAAATCGATATCTTTTAATAAAATCAAAAGTGTTATTCAAGACTCCGGTAGTCAATTTTTAAGTTGTATCGATTTATTGGATGTTTATCAAACTAATGAAGGACAACAAAATATTCAAAGTCTTTGTGTTCAGTTAACATTCCATGCCCCCAATAAAACATTAGTTAATACAGAAATCGAATATGTAATGAAAAATATTCAAGATAATTTAATCAAAAATTTTAATATTACACTTCGAATATAAACAGATTTTGATAATTCTATAAATATTAATTTATAGAATTATCCACCACCAACAATTGTAACGATTTCTATACGATCATTGGTGGTAAGATAAATTTTATCCCATTGATCAGATGTACAAATTATTTTGTTATATTCGACAACTAATAAATACGGGTCGTATTTAAGATATTGCAATAAGCTTAAAATATTTATTGATTTTGATACATTATATTTTTGTCCATTTACAAAAATGGTTTGTTTTGTTTTGGATTCCATAATTAACAAGTTTTTAATTTTCTTTTTATATGATATTTATTAGAGTTTTTTTATAAATTCTATATAAATGATTTGAATAACTTAAACCTATATTCTAATTCTACTAAAAATTTTAACAATTTGATAACAATAAAATGATCATGAATTTTATTGTCAATTCGCATTTATTCAATAAAAATTTATTATATTTTTTTATTTAATTTTGGTTTTAAATCTAAAAAAATTATTTGAGATTAATGAAAAGTAGATTTCAATCTTATCAAAAAAATATAAATTAAGTTTAGTTTTAAAATTTTATAGGCTAGACTTAATCAATATTTTTTGTTAACATACAGATCAAGACATACAATTATTTTGGCGGGCGTGGCCAAGTGGTTAAGGCAGCGGGTTGTGGTTCCGCCATTCGCCGGTTCAAGTCCGGTCGCTCGCCCAATTTAAAAACACTCTTATCTATAAAATACTAAAAAATTTAATAATTAATTTTCAGAAAACTTATGTCACGTTATTTAGGTCCAAAATTACGTATCACTCGTAAACTAGGTGCACTACCAGGTTTAACTCAAAAAACTTCAAAAAAAAAAGCTCGTCCTGGGCAACATGGCCGTAGTGACGGAGATAATAAAAAGAAACTAACTGAATATGGGATCCGACTAGAAGAGAAACAAAAATTAAAATTTAACTACGGTTTAACAGAGAGTCAGTTATACAGTTATATTAAAGAAGCACGTCGACGTACTGGTGTAACAGGTTTAATTCTTTTACAATTGTTAGAAATGCGTTTAGATACAATTTGCTTTAATTTAGGTTTTGGGAATACAATTGCTCAAGCCCGACAACTTGTTAATCATGGTCATATTACAGTAAATAATGAAGTTGTAGATATTGCAAGCTTCCAGTGTCGCATTGGAGATGTTATTGGTATTAAAACAAATGCAAATTCAAAAAAAATTGTGACAGAGAATTTAAAAACAAATCAAAAGGCAGAATTACCCAGCCATTTAATATTTAACACTGAAAAAATGGAAGGTGAAATTCGAAATCATTGCGCACGTGAAGATTTATTATTAGAATTAAATGAACTACTTGTAATTGAATATTACTCGCGTCGCTAACAATACTAAAATTTTCGTTAAAATTATTTTGATTAGAATTTTTAATTTTAAAAATATAAAATATTTTTTTGATTTCATATATAATAATTGATAAATAGTAGTATATAAAAATATATTATTGTATTAGTATTTTCTAAGATTTATAAAGGATTAGTAATCATGGATACTCGTTTACTTGTAATAGCTGCTCCAGTATTAATCGCTGGATCATGGGCATTATATAATATTGGTCGATTAGCAATTCAACAATTACAACGTATGCGCTAAACACAAACCAAAAAATATAGACACTTTAAGTTACTTGTCTATATTTTTTGGTTAAAAACTTAACTGGAAAAAATAAACTTTAATTTTGAATACCCAACTCAGAATTAATTTTATTTAATTTTCATTAAATAAAATTAATAGGAAAAGTGTGTTTCAATCTTGACAGATCTAGACGATATAGATTACAATAGTAATTAGACTTTACTTCCTAAATTTTTGGTATAAGTAAATAAAAAACTCGACTTAAAATACTAACTTATCCTCAGTAGCTCAGTGGTAGAGCAATCGGCTGTTAACCGATTGGTCGTAGGTTCAAGTCCTACCTGGGGAGTACTTAAAACAATATAAAATATGATTAATAATGTTGATAAACTGAATATTGGAAATAAATCCTTCAATTCACGCTTAATGCTAGGAACAGGAAAATATAGGAATGTTTCAGATACTTTGGACAGTATTAAAAAAAGTGAATGTGAGATTGTTACGGTAGCTATTCGAAGATTACCTACAAATTTGAAAAATGATAATATTAGTTTTTTAAAACAATTGGATTGGGAGAAATTTTGGTTATTACCTAACACTGCTGGTTGTCAAACCGCTGAAGAAGCTATTCGAATAGCGTTTTTAGGTCATGAACTAGCTTGTCAATTAGGTCAAGAAGATAACTTTTTTGTAAAATTAGAAGTTATTTCTGATCCAAAATATTTATTACCTGATCCGATTGGAACACTAAAAGCTGCTGAATTTTTAGTTAAAAAAGGGTTTACAGTTTTACCTTACATTAATGCTGATCCCATTTTAGCATTACATCTTGAAGATTTAGGATGTGCTACTGTTATGCCACTAGGAGCACCTATTGGATCAGGTCAAGGATTAAAAAATCTAGAGAATATCAAAATAATAATAGAAAATGCAACTATACCTGTTATCGTCGATGCAGGAATTGGTACACCAAGTGAAGCTACACAAGCTATGGAAATAGGAGCCGGAGGGGTATTACTTAATACAGCTGTAGCGCAAGCTAAATATCCTGGAGAAATGGCTAAAGCAATGAAATTTGCTGTTAAAGCCGGTCGAACGGGTTATTTAGCTGGATTAATGGAACAAAAAAAATATGCAAATCCAAGTTCCCCTTCAAATTATATTATCAAATATTAATAGTATAAATAGTTAATTTTTCGAAAATGGAATATTTTCGAAAAATTAACTATTTATACTATTTTTTAATAAATATTAAATTCAATGTTTTCAGTTTGATTCTTTTCATTTTTTTCATCTTCTTCATTGCGTAAAGTTGGATCTACATAAGAATAATCCACATTTACAACAATTTCTTCATCATAATCACTATCTACGACAATACGTGTATTTGGATATAATGTTTTTGATAAAAACTCTTTTGCTAAATTATCTTCCAATAGTCTCATTACTGCTCGACGTAGTGGTCTAGCTCCGTAAATAGGGTCAAAACCTTCTTCAATAATTACTTGTTTCGCTTTTGGTGTTACTTCAAGTGTAATTTCTTTATCGCGCAAACGGTCACTTAGCTGTTTAATCATAATGTCCGCAATTTTTCGAACATCTTGTTTTGTTAAATGACTGAAAACAATAATTTCATCAATACGATTTAAAAACTCAGGTCGGAAGAATTTTTTCAATTCTTCATTTACAAGTTCAACTGTACGTTCATAGACTTCTGGTGTTACATCTGATTCCACGTTATCGGATAAATAATCTAAATTCAAATCAAAGGAACTTTTTGCTTTCTTTTTCTTTGAAAAATCAAGCCCACTTTCTCGCTCAATAATTTTTGCCCCAATATTCGATGTCATAATAATTAATGTATTTTTAAAATCAATTACTCGACCTTTTGAATCTGTTAAACGCCCATCATCTAAAATTTGTAATAATAAGTTAAATACATCAGGGTGAGCTTTTTCTACTTCATCAAATAAAACTACAGTATAAGGTTTACTTCTTACCGCTTCTGTCAATTGACCACCTTCACTATAACCTACATAACCTGGTGGTGACCCAATTAATTTTGCAACTGTATGTTTCTCCATATACTCAGACATATCTAACCGAACCATAGTCTCTTCTGTCCCGAACATATATGATGCTAAAGCTTTTGTTAACTCTGTTTTACCTACACCCGTTGGACCTGCAAATAAGAAACTTGCAATAGGTCGATTTGGGTTACGTAAGCCAACACGAGCACGTCTAATTGCTTTAGAAACAGAAATAATAGCCTGATGCTGACCAATTAAACGTTTATGTAACGTTTCTTCCATGTTTAATAAATTTTTTGATTCTGATTCAGAAATTTTATTCATTGGAATACCTGTCCAAGCAGCAATTACATCAGCAATATCTTCTTCCATAACTTGATCAATTTGAACACGTTTTAATGAGGTTTTTTCATTAATTTGTAAAGCTTGCTTCAATACCTGAATTTGAACTCGAATATCCATTTCATATTCTAAAAGTTGGCCTGCTTTTTCAAAATCCTGTTCACGAATAGCTACTTCTTTTTCTCCTAAAACCGATTGTAATTCTTCTAATAATAATAAAACACCTTCAGGTAACCGTTTATTTTCTAGACGTACACGAGAACCAGCTTCATCAATTACATCAATAGCTTTATCAGGTAAATATCGATCGGCAATAAATTTTTCAGATAGTACGGCTGCAGCTTCAATAGCTTTATCATGGTAGCTCAATGTATGATGTTTTTCAAATTTTGAACGTAAACCACGTAAAATATCAATTGTAACTTGAACACTCGGTTCAGCGACAGTAACCGGTTGGAATCGTCGTTCTAAAGCAGCATCACGTTCAATATATTTTCTATATTCTTCAATTGTCGTAGCACCAATACAACGGAAACCTCCTCTAGCTAATGCCGGCTTTAAAATATTAGCTGCATCTACAGCACCTTCAGCAGCACCTGCTCCAACTAATGTATGAATTTCATCAATTACTAAAATAACAGTAGATTCTTCTTGTGCTTCTTCAATAATTCGTTTTAACCGTTCTTCAAATTCGCCTCGATATTTTGTCCCAGCTAATAATGAACCTAAATCTAGTGCTAAAATTAAACTGCCTTCTAAAAATTGTGGTACATCTTTTGCAACAATTAATTGGGCTAAACCCTCAGCAACTGCTGTTTTACCTACACCAGGTTCCCCAATTAAAACTGGATTATTTTTTCGACGACGTGCTAAAACTTTAATTACTTCAAAAATTTCTTTATCACGACCAATTACAGGATCTAAACGACCATCCATAGCTTCTACAGTGATATTGTCAGTATATTCATCCAATGTTGGAATATTATTTGGTACATTATCACGATCTAAAATACGACGTTGTTCTGGCGTTAAAGGTTTCAATAACTCTTCTTGATTTTCCTTAATTAGTGATAATATTGTTGTTCGAATTTCAGCTACATCAAGCCCCATATTTTCAATAGTTCTAATGGCAACCCCATCATCTTCACCTATTAACGCTAACAAAATGTGTTCTGTGCCTACATAGTTTTGTCCTAAATCTTTACCTTCTTGTACAGCCATTTCTAAAACACGTTTTGCTCTTGGTGTAAATGGAATCTCCGATGCAACAAAACCTGTACCACGACCGATATATTTTTCTACTTCTTTTCGTGCTGATTTTAATGTTACACCTAAAGATTTTAAACATTTGGAACCCATTCCAACACCTTCACCAATTACTCCTAAAAATAATTGTTCTGTGCCTACAAAATTATGCCCCATTCGTCTAGCTTCTTCTTGTGATAACATTATGACTTTTATAGCACCTTCGGTAAATTTCTCAAACATAAATTTTTAACTACGTTATTAAATTCGGTTATTCTTCTATTCACACAACCGATTGTTTATATATATATATATATTGTATTAAGAACAATTTTAACACGCGGAAAAATTTTGTCAAATATTTGTCATAACTAAAGGATTATAATATAATAATATTTAGTATATTATAAAGGCGGTATGGCCAAGTGGTAAGGCAGTGGATTGCAAATCCTCTATCCCCAGTTCGAATCTGGGTGCCGCCTAAAACTATTTGCTTTTTTTAAGTAGTTTTGGTATAATTAAACTTAGTAAGGGGACGTGGTGGAATTGGTAGACACGACGGACTTAAAATCCGTTGCCTAGTGATAGTGCGTGAGGGTTCAAGTCCCTCCGTCCCCAATAAATAACTTGTTATTATTTAGTATTGTTATTATAGTAAAAAACAGAATTATAAATCTTTAACTACTAGCATTGGTCTACAATTAATATCCGTTTTTATTAATTGTTTTATTCTTATATTGTTTATTCTATTTCTTCATTATCGACTGAGGAATCTATATCATTTTCTAGTTCAAACTTTTGAATATATGAACGGCGTAAAGTTGTATCACGATATGTACTAATAATACGCTTTCTCGTCAATGATACATCATCACGAAATAGTTTAGTATTAACTATAGATTCACGACCAATGGCTATGCGACCTGAGCGTACAGACTCTAAAATTTGATATTTATGAATTAATTGTTCCATTGCAAGTATTTTCTCTGAATTTCCAGAAATTTCTAATATTAATGCATTTTCACCAAAGTCTACCACTTTTGCTCGGAAAAAAGTAATAATTTCTAAAATTTTTGAACGTTGTGGAATTGGACAGATAATTTTAATTAATAAAATTTCTCTATTTATAGACGGAATGGTTGTTAAATTTTGAACTTTTAAAACAGGTATTAATTTATAAAGTTGTTTTGTAATATGTCCTACAATTAAATTATCGCCAAAAACCACAAGCGTTAATCGTGACATAGTTTCTAATTCCGTTGTACCAATGGCTAAGCTATCAACAGCGACACCTCGACGTGCTAATAAACTTGTAATACGAGTCAAAATATTCGGATGATTTTCCATTAAAATGGAAAGTGTACATTCATGATCCATAAAGATTTCTTATAAAAAAATAATGGGTAATTACAATAAAAGTAATAATTAAAAATATTTTAATTATTACTTTTTAAACGATGTTGACTACGATAAACAAATTCGGTAAAACACTCCGGGTGGTAAATCTGAATCAACTAATAAATCAAAGATATTTAACTCTGAATTTGAGTAAATTTCTAATACTCGTTTATGTATACGAATTTCAAAATGTTCACGAGAATCTTTATCCACATGTGGTGATCTTAAAACACAATAAATTCGTTTATCTGTTGGTAACGGAATTGTACTAATTTTATTAGAATTAAGGTTTTGAATCATGTCAGTAATTTTTCGACATGATTCATTTAAAAGTTCGTGATTAAAAGATTCTAATCTAACCCGAATCTTCTCAGTTGTAACAATTGACATAAATTTTTGATTTATTTAACAATTTTCGATACTACACCTGCACCAATAGTTCGGCCACCTTCGCGAATTGCAAATCGCATACCTTCTTCAATAGCAACAGGATAAATAAGTTCTGCAGTCATTTTAATACGATCCCCAGGCATTACCATTTCTACAACAGTACCATCATCTGCTGTAAATTGTGTAATCGAACCTGTAACGTCTGTTGTTCGAACATAAAATTGAGGGCGGTAACCTGTGAAGAATGGCGTATGACGACCACCTTCTTCTTTTGTTAGAACATATACTTCCGATTCAAAATTTGTATGTGGCGTAATAGTTCCTGGTTTAGCTAATACCATGCCACGTTCAATATCTTCACGTGTAACACCACGTAATAAAATACCTACATTATCACCCGCAAAACCTTCTTCAAGAGTTTTTTGGAACATTTCGATACCTGTAATTGTTGTTGAACGAGTTTCACCAACCCCTACGATTTCAACAGTATCACCCACTTTAACAATACCACGTTCAATACGTCCAGTTGCTACAGTACCACGACCTGTAATTGAGAAAACATCTTCAATCGCCATTAAGAACGTTTTTTCTGTATCGCGTTCTGGTGTTGGAATATATGCATCAACTGCATCCATTAATGCGAAGATTTTATCAACCCATGGGTTATCACCACGTGAAATGCTAGGGTTTGCTGAAATTGCTTCAATTGCTTGTAATGCTGAACCTGGGCAGATTGGAATATCGTCACCTGGGAAATCATATGATGATAATAATTCACGAACTTCTAATTCAACTAATTCTAGTAACTCTGCATCATCTACTTGATCTTCTTTATTTAAGAAAACTACAATATCTGGTACACCTACTTGTTTAGATAATAAAATGTGTTCACGTGTCTGTGGCATTGGACCATCAGCAGCAGATACTACTAAAATCGCGCCATCCATTTGTGCGGCACCAGTAATCATATTTTTTACATAATCCGCGTGGCCTGGACAATCTACGTGTGCATAGTGACGTGTTTCAGTTTCATATTCAACGTGTGCTGTATTAATAGTAATACCACGTGCACGCTCTTCTGGTGCAGCGTCAATATCACTATATGATTTAGCGTTTATTGTATCATTACCTAAAGCTAATGTAGCCGTAATTGCTGCTGTTAATGTAGTTTTACCATGATCCACATGACCAATTGTACCAATATTTACATGCGGTTTTGTACGTTCAAATTTTTCACGTGCCATTTTTAATTTTTCCTTAAGAAATTCAATTTTAAAATTTTAATAAGCTTTTAGCGAGAAAAAAGGCTAGTAACGGAAATGTGCAAATGCCTTATTAGCTTCTGCCATTCTATGTGTTTCTTCTTTTTTCTTAATAGTATTACCTATTTCATTAGATGTGTCAATGATTTCATTTGCTAATTTTATTGCCATTGAACGACCACCACGTTGTTTTGAGTATGTTAAAATCCAACGTAAGGCTAAATTTGTTGCACGAAAAGCACCTACTTCAATCGGCACTTGATATGTGGAACCACCAATTCTTCGAGCTTTTACTTCAACAATTGGGCTTGCATTTTTAATAGCTTTTTCAAAAATTAATAATGGATCTTGATCAGTTTTTTTTTGAATAATCTCAAATGCTCCAGTAATAATATTTTGAGCCGCATTTTTTTTACCCGATTTTAAGATTCGCGCACTTAATAAACTAACTAAATAGCTATTATAAATTGGATCTGGTTCTGGGAATCGTTTTTTTGCAATATTTCGACGTGACATAATTAAAATGTAAGTTTTTTAAAAATAATTTCTAAAAATAAATAGTTTTATTTATTTATCTTTCTTTGGTTTTTTAACTCCATACTTTGATCGACCCTGTGTTCGATTTTTTACTCCACCACTATCTAAAGCTCCACGAACAATATGGTATCGAACACCTGGTAAATCTTTCACACGACCACCACGGATTAATACAACAGAATGTTCTTGTAAATTATGTCCGATACCAGGAATGTAAGCTGTAACTTCAAAACCTGAAGTCAACCTAACACGTGCTACTTTACGAATTGCTGAATTGGGTTTTTTCGGAGTTGTTGTATAAACTCTTGTACAAACTCCTCTTCGTTGCGGACAACTTACTAAAGCAGGAGATTTTGTTTTTTTTCGTATTTGAATCCGTGGAGAACGGACTAATTGTTCTATAGTTGGCATATCTTTAAAAATTTAAATATTTATACTTTATTGTTTAGTTCACTCGATTAATTATCTGAATCTAAACCATATTTTTTCATAAACCTATCTACGCGACCTTCACTATCAATAATAGTTTGTGATCCAGTATAAAATGGATGATTCCCTGACCAAATATCAATACTTATTTCAGGAACAGTCGAACCAATTGTAAATAATAATTTTCCATCACAGAATACTTTAGCATCAGGGTACCAAGTCGGATGTATTTCAGATTTTGGCATATCAATATGTATTACTTAATAAATTAACGTTTTGAGTATTGTGGTGCTTTTCGAGCTTTTCGTAAACCATATTTTTTTCTTTCTTTAATACGTGAATCACGTGTTAAAAAACCATAAGGTTTTAATGTTAAACGATTATTTGTATCTATCTTACATAATAACCGAGCAACTCCTAATTGAATTGCTTCCGTTTGTCCAGTTAACCCACCACCGTTAACTAAAACAATAATATTGAATTGAGTTTCTAAATTTAACTGTTTTAACGGTGCCCAAATTTTTGTTAAATATGTAACATTATATTGTAAATATTTTTCACCTGGTACATTATTGATAAAAATTTGGCCATTACCCGGTACTAGAAAAACTCTAGCAGTTGCTTGTTTTCTACGTCCGATTCCAATATTTTCTTTTTGAAAATTATATTCAAAATTTATAGTCATATTATTTTTTATAAATTTAATAATTGTGGGTTTTGAGCTACGTGTGTATGTGTAGGTCCACTATATACTTTTAATCGTTTAAACATAGTACGACCTAAAGGTCCTTTTGGTAGCATACCTTTTACAGCTTTCTCAAGGATTCGTTCTGGAATTCGGTTTCGTAAATTTTGTAATGTTTCTTTACGCCAGCCCCCAGGACGACCTGAATGATAAAAGTATGTTTTGTTTAATTCTTTTTTACCACTAACTTTAATATTTTCTGCATTTGTAACAATAATATAATCACCAATATCAACTGCTGGATGATAATCTACTTTATGTTTACCAATTAATATGTTTGCAATTTCAGTGGCTAATCGGCCTAATGTTTTATCATTAGCATCAACAATATACCACTTTTTTGCCGTATAAGTTGATGCTGGAATATGTGTTTTATTCATATGTATTAATATTTAAAAAATAATTAACTTAATGTTATTCCTAATTTATTTTTCAGAGCAGCAAAAACTTCGTTCGCAGATTTGCGTCCAAAATTTTTAATTTCCTGTAATTGTTCGGGAGAGTATTTTAATAATTGTCCAACTGTATTTATTTGTGCACGTTTTAAACAATTATATGCACGCACAGGTAGTTGTAGTTCTTCAATTGGAATATTTGTATTAGGATCTAATGAAAGAGCACTATTTGTTGAATTTTCCGAGTCCAAAATTTTATCAGTAAATGTTGTTTTCGTTATAGAACTAAATAAATCAACAATCAGTTGTGAAGCATTTAAAATTGTGGTAGCAGGGCTTATACTCCCATTTGTCCAAATTTCTATAAGTAAACGTTCAGTAACTTCATTATACTCATTGTAAACATTTTCAATTTTAAAATCGACTTTTTGAACAGGCATAAAAATAGCATCCATTTCTAAAAAATCATTTGATTTTTCATAAAAATTTTGACTTGCTAATTTATAACCAACTCCGTATTCAAATTTAAATTCAATTTCTAAAAAATTTGAATCTGAAATAGTTGCAATATAATGATTTGGATTAATTATTTCTAAATTTGATGGTAATTCAATCAAATTTGCGGTAATAATAGCTGGTCCTTTAATTTTTAACCGACCAAATTCTGTTTCATTGGTCTTATGTTTTAAAACAATACCTTTTAGATTTAATAATAATTCTAAAATATCTTCTCGAACACCTGGTAATGTTGAAAATTCATGTGTTATTCCAGCAATTCTTACAGCAGTAATTGCAAAACCTCCAATTTCGCTTAAAAGAACTCGACGTAACAAATTACCGATTGTAATTCCTTGTCCAAGAGCTAAAGAATTAATTAAAAATTGTCCGTAAAGTGCTCCTGATTCGGTTTTTTTTGCTTTTAGACATTTAATAGTTAAATCTTGCATCATTTAAATTCATTTTATAAATTATTCTGAATAAGAATTATACACGACGACGTTTTGGTGGTCGACAACCATTATGAGGTACTGATGTAATATCTTGAATTGAATTAATTTCAAAACCTGCCCCTTGAATTGAACGTATAGCTGTTTCACGACCAGAACCTTGACCTTTAACTAAAATTCTTACAGTTTTTAAACCTGAACTGAATGCTTCTGCTGCTGCTTTTTCAGCTGCCATTTGAGCCGCGAACGGTGTACCTTTTCGTGCGCCTTTGAATCCAACACTTCCAGCTGAAGCTGCAGAAATAGTATCTCCAGTTAAATTACTAATCGTAACGATTGTATTGTTAAAAGTAGATTGAATATGTACTACACCTGCAATAAATTGTTTTTTATCTTTTTTTACTATTGTTTTTCGAATTTTTTGTGCCATATTGAGATAAACCTTCTATCTAAGTTTAATTTAATACACGTTTATTTATTTTTTCTTACCACTTACGGTTTTTTTCGCACCACGTCTTGTTCTTGCATTTGTTCGACTTCTTTGCCCACGTACTGGTAAGCTATTTCGGTGGCGTTGCCCACGAAAACAATTAATTTCATTTAAACGTTTAATATTTAAAGCATTAAAACGGCGTAAATCACCTTCTAATTTTAAATCACATGTATCTAAAACTTGTTTTAATGCAACTGTTTGTTCAATACTTAAATCTTCTGTTCTTGTTGTATCATCAATATTTGCTAATTCAACAAGTTTTTTTGCTGATTGAATACCAATTCCATGAATAGCAGTAAGAGCATATGCTATTCGTTTTTTATTTGGTAAGTCGACACCTATTAATCTTATCACTTGATTAACTCCTTTAAATTTTTAACCTTGACGTTGTTTATGCTTGGGATTGGAACAAATTACCATAATTCTTCCATGTCGTTTAATTACCCGACATTTATCACACATTTTTTTCACTGATGGACGAACTTTCATGAGAAAATTTTGTTTAATAGTTTTATAATTAATCGTGATTATTTCAACATATCTTTATAAATATTTGATAAAATCACACTGCGAATTTGTCGAGTCATATCTAATGTAACCCCGACTAAAATTAACAAAGACGTTGCACCTAATCCTTTGAGATTTGAGATGTGTAGTACTGCTTCGATTATATTGGGGAATGTTGTTAAAATTGCTAAAAAAAATGCACCAATAAAAGTGATTCTTTTCATAATTTGTTGTAAATAGTAAGTTGTAGCTTTTCCTGGTGGAACACCTGGAATACTAACAGCCATTTTTTGTAAATCATTTGAAATCTCTTTTGGATTTAAAACAATTGTTGAATAAAAATAACTGAATGTTAAAATTAATGTAAAATAACTTATCCAGTATAAAATTTTTGATGATTTTACAAGAAATGGAAGTGTTGTTATTGGTATTATTCCTGCATTAATTAAATAATTTGGCAACACTAGAATTGATGCTGTAAAAATAATCGGCATTACACCAGCTTGGTTTAAACGTAATGGAATATAATTATTTTTTGTAAGATTTGTACTTGTTGGTATACTTTGGCTTAATTGTTTTGCTGAAATTAGTGGTACAATCCTACTACCTTCTTGTAATAAAATAATCCCACAGATTACAATAAAAAATAACACTAAAATTAATAAAATTGATGCAAAGTTTAAGTAATCATTACTTTCTGATAAAATACTGCGAGCTAAATTAGGTAAGCTTGAGGCAATATTTGTAAAAATTAATAATGAAGGTCCATTACCTAATCCATACTCTGTAATTAGTTCACTAATCCATAAAACAATCATAGCACCCGCTGTTAAGCAAATAACAATTTCAACTGCTAATTCTAAATTCCAATTAAAAAGAATTCGTTTTAGGAAAATCGCAATACTGGCACTTTGAATAATAGACCAACCTAAACAAACAAAACGTGTAATTTGATTAATTTTTCTACGACCAGGGGCACCTTCTTCTTTTTGCAATCTTTTTAAATCCGGAATAACACTTACTAAAATTTGCATTAAAATTGACGCATTTATATAAGGAAAGATATTTAATGTAAACAATCCTAATACAAATACATTATCATTTGAAAAAGTATTTACAAATCGTGCAATTGAACTATTTTGAATATAATATGTTAGATAACTTTGCTCAATCCCAGGTACAGGTAAAAAAGTTCCTATACGAACAAATGCTAATAACCCTAAGCTTACTAATATTCGTTTTAATAGTATATTGCTACCTGCATTTCTCTGGCGTTCCGTTCTCATATTTTATAATTACTAAGTTTATAGGATATAATTAATTATTTTCCGTAACCGTCAGATTACGTTTTTTCATTACTTGTGATTTTGTTGTTAAATTATCTAAAGCAACAACAGCTGCACGAGCATTGTTTAATAAATTATTTGACCCTAATTGTTTAGCAATTACATTTTTAATACCAGCAACTTCTAAAACAGTTCTAACTGCGCCCCCAGCAATTACACCAGAACCTTCAATAGATGGACGCATTATAACTTCACAAGCTCCAAAACTCCCACCTACTCGATGAGGAATACTTAACGATTTTGTAATAGGGACTTTAATTAAATTTTTAATACCATCTGTTTTTGCTTTTTTAAAAGCATTAACAACATCATCGGCTTTTGCTACACCAACACCAACTTTTCCATTTTCATCACCAATTACTACTACAGCACGAAAACTTAATTTCTTCCCACCTTTTGTCACTTTAGAAACACGACTAATTTTTATTAATCGTTCGATTAATTGAGGTTGTCGAGTCCGTTCAGGACGTCGGCCTGTTTTTTTTACTTTGTTAACTTGTTTTAAATCAGTATTCATAAAGATTTATGTAATATTTACTATTTTAATAAAGAATTAGAACTCTAAACCACCTTCCCGTGCACCATCAGCTAAAGCCTTAACACGACCATGGTATAAATATGGACCACGATCAAATATAATTTTCTTAATATTTTGTTCTAAACTTCGTTCAGCAAGTTTTTGTCCAATTATTTTTGAAGCTTCGCAAGTTTTACCCGTTTTAAGATCAACTTTAATTTCCGGATCAAGACTTGAACAAGAGGCTAATGTTTTGAAATTTACATCATCAATAATTTGAGCATAAATATGTTGATTTGAACGAAAAACAGATAAGCGTGGTCGTTCGAATGTGCCTTTTACTGTTCCACGTAAATTTTCACGTTTCTGTAATTTTTTTTTTAGGGATTTCATATATTTATTTTTTTCCTGATTTACCAGCTTTACGTTTTATAATTTCACCTTCGTAAATAATACCTTTTCCTTTATAGGGTTCAGGTGGTCTCCACGAACGAACTTGTGCTGCAAATAATCCTAACTCTGCTTTGTCACATCCTAAAAAATTCATAGTTGTATTTTTAATAACTTCAACAGAAATTCCTTCAGGAATTACCATTTTAACAGGATGGCTGTAACCTAAACTTAAGACTAACTCTTTACCTTGAACAGTCGCACGATAACCAACACCTTGCAAATTTAGAGTTAATTTAAATTGTTCAGAAACACCAATTACCATGTTATTTATTAAAGTTCTGAATAAACCATGTAAAGCTCGGTTTGTACGCGTTTCTTTTTCTAAACTTACCATTAAAGTTTCTTCTACTTTGTCAATTTTTAGACCGTTTGGAAGGGTGTTTTCTAATGTACCAAATTTTCCTTTTACAGTAATATGTGCTCCATTAATATTAATTTCAACATTTGTTGGAATTTTAATAGGCAATTTTCCTATACGTGACATATATTTTTCCTATTTACCAAATATAACATAAAACTTCACCACCAATACCTAATTTTTTAGCCTTTAGGTTTGTCATTACACCTTGTGATGTAGAAATAATCGCAATTCCTAAATTATTTAAAACTTTTGGTAATTGTTTGGCATTTGTATAAACCCGCAGACCTGGTTTACTAACCCGTTTAAGAGTACAAATAACCGGTTCCCGGTTTTGGCCTGTATATTTTAATGAAATTAAAATATAATTTTCTTTATCTTGGTTATATAGTTCAAAATCTTCAATAAAACCTTCTTCCTTTAAAATAGTAGCAATTGCAATTGCCATTTTTGTAGCAGGTATTTGTACAATTTGATGCTTAACCATGTTTGCATTTCGAATTCGGGTTAACATATCCGAAATTGTATCTGTTACCACTAATTTCTCCTTATTATTTTTTAATCATTAAATGGGAATCCAAATTCCGATAAAAGTAATTTACTTTCATCTTTATTTTTTCCAGTAGTTACAATTGTAATATCAAAACCTCTAATTTGGTCTACATCTTCGTAATTAATTTCTGGAAAAAGTAATTGTTCTTTGACAGCAAATGTATAATTGCCATCACGGTCAAAGCTTTTTGATGTTAATCCTTTAAAATCTCGAACTTGAGGTAAAGTAAGGGTGATTAATTTATCTAAAAATGTATACATCTTTTCACCGCGTAATGTTACTGTAAGACCTAAGTCCATTTCTTCACGAATTTTAAAGCCTGCATTTGATTTTTTAGCTTTTGTGATAATAGGTTTTTGACCAGTTATCATACGGAATTCTTCAATACTCTTTTTTAAAATATTACTATTTTGTGCGGCTAAACCTAAACCTCTATTAATTTGAATTTTAGATAATTTTGGTATTTCATGTGAATTCTTATAATTAAGCTTTTGTCCTAAATTAGGAATTACTTGTTCTTTGTAAATAGTTCTAAAGCGTGGAGTCATAGTAAAAAACTCGTTTAATTTTTGATAATTTTTACATTTGAATGATGAATTGGAGCTTCAATCTGTTTAATTTCTCCAACTTCACCTTGTTGATTTGGTTTTATATGTTTAAATTTTAAGTTGATACCTTTAACAACTATTTTCCCATTATTAGGGAATATTTTAAGGATTTCTCCTATTTTTTCTTTATCAAAACCCGAAATAATTTGAACATTATCACCGATTTTAACATGCATTTTTTGGTTTTTAGACATTTATACAACCTCCGGCGCTAATGAAACAATTTTTGAATAATTTTTATCACGGATTTCTCTAGCAATTGGTCCAAAAATGCGGGTACCTCGTGGGTTACTGTCATTATTTACAATTACAGCAGCATTATCATCAAAACGGATAAACATTCCATCCGCACGACGAATTGTTTTACTAGTGCGAACAATTACAGCTCGAACGACATCAGACCGTTTTACAGGCATATTTGGGGTAGCTTCTTTAACAACACCGATGATAACATCACCGATTTTTCCATATTTACGACTGCCACCTAAAACCCGGATACACATAATTTTTTTTGCTCCGGTATTATCAGCGACTGTTAATATTGTTTGAGGATAGATCATAAAAGTTTGATTTTAACTAAATTAGAGATGATTTTGAAAGGATCTTTTTTAATGCCCATCGTTTACGACGACTTAATGGACGAGATTCCTGAACTAGAATTTGATCCCCAATATTACATTCATTGATTTCATCATGTACTAAATACTTTTTGGTTTTAACAACTGTTTTTGAATAAATTGGATGGGCATACCGATCTTCCACTTTTATTACAACCGTTTTTTCCATATTGTTACTTATTACAACACCAATCTTTTCTTTTACTGGCATAATTAACTCCTTAAGTTTATAATACAGTATTACCTACCGTTTTTTCGGCTAATTCTAACCGTAAGGTTAAAAGTGTTTTTAATTGCGCCAATTTGTGTTTTGTCATTTTTATCTCATGCGATTTGAATGATTGACGTGTTGCTTTTCGAAATTGTAAAGTAAATAATTCTTTTTCTAATTGTAAAATTAAGTCTGCAATTTCTGTGTTTGATAGCTCACGTAGTTCATTAAATTTTGGTAAACTCATCAATTATTCATCCTTATTTTTCAAAATAAATTTAGTTTTAATTGGTAATTTATAGGATGCTAACTTCATAGCAGCGCGTGCTGTTTCTTGAGAAACACCTGCGATTTCAAAAATAACTGTTCCTGGTTTCACAACCGCTACCCAATAATCAACAGCACCTTTACCAGATCCCATACGTGATTCTGCAGCACGTGCTGTTACAGTTTTATCTGGGAAGATTTTAATCCATAATTTTGCACCACGTTTTGTGTAACGTGTAATAGTTCGACGTGTTGCCTCGATTTGACGTGAAGTAATCCACGACGGTTCTAAGGCTTGAAGACCATAATCACCAAAAACTACAGTATTACCACGAGTAGCTTTTCCACGCATACGGCCACGGTGAAATTTTCTATATTTTGTTCGCTTTGGACTTAGCATAATTAATTTTTACTTATTTTAAGATTTCATTTTTAAAGACCCAAACTTTGATCCCTAAAATACCATAGATTGTATTTGCTTCTTTAGTTGCATAATCAATATCGGCTCTCAGAGTTTGTAAAGGAACGCGACCTTCTCTAAACCATTCGCTTCGAGCAATTTCAGCACCATTTAATCGACCTGAAACTTGTACTTTAATACCACTTACGTTACTTTCTTGTGCTTGTTGCATCGCTTCTCGTATAGCACGACGAAATGGAATCCGATCTTCTAATTGTTTCACAACTAAATCACCTAATAAAGCTGCATTTAAACTAATTTTCTCAACTTCACTTACCTTAATTGTGATTTGTCGATTAGCAGGTAAAAATTTTTTAAGATTTGTTAATAAATTTTTAATACCTGTTCCGTTTTCACCAACTAAAACACCAGGCCTACCTGTTTCAATTGTTAGTTTAATTTGATCACTTAAACTATTACGACTAATATGAATATTGGAAATACTTGCAGTTTTGGTAAATTGGTTTAAGTATGTTCGAATTTGATCGTCTTCTTTTAATAAATTTGCATATTCTTTTAGATTCGCATACCAAGCAGACTTATGATCTTGCGTGATTCCTAAGCGAAATCCTAATGGATGTGTTTTTTGCCCCATTTCACTTGTCCTTTAAGTAAATTTAAATAATTTGTCATTTAAGTTTAATTGATAGATTTAACAATAATTGTTATATGACAGGTTGGTTTTAATATTTTATAAGCTCGACCTTGTGCACGAGGTCTAACTCGTTTTAATTTTGGTCCTTCGTCTGCAAATGCTGTTTCAATAATTAATGTTTTTTTATCAATGTCAAAATTATTTTTAGCATTTGATGCTGCAGAATGTAATACTTGCCAAACTGGCCCACTTGCTTTATACGGAAGAAACTCTAACATCATTAAGGCATCTTGATATGATTTACCACGAATTTGATTTAGAACTCTTCTTACTTTTTGGGGAGACATGCGGACATATTTTGCAACTGCTCTAACTGACTGAACATCCGACATAAAGTTTATTCTCCTTCACTTTATTTTTAAATTTTTTATAATTTTTTAAGGTCGTTTTTATCGTTTTGCTTTTCGATCAGCTTTAATATGTGTACGGAATGTACGAGTTGTAACTAATTCGCCTAGTTTATGTCCGATTAACTGATCTGAAATAAAAACAGGTACATGCTGTTTACCATTATAAACAGCAATTGTATGGCCTACCATCATTGGTAGAATTGTTGAAGCACGTGACCATGTTTTAATAGTATCTTTTTTTCCACTTGCATCCATTTTTTCAATTTTTTTTAATAAATGATATGCAACAAATGGTCCTTTTTTAATTGATCTTGCCATTTTAAAAGAGTTTTTTAGTAAAATTTATTTATTTCTATTTTCGACGTCGAAGAATATAAGCATCACTTAATTTTTTTGTTTGACGTGTTTTCACACCTAAAGCAGGTTTACCCCAAGGCGTCAGTGGACGACTACGACCAATCGGTGTACGTCCTTCACCACCACCATGTGGGTGATCACATGGGTTCATAACAGAACCGCGAACTGTTGGACGTTTACCTAACCATCGTGTACGACCAGCTTTACCACTTTGAATTAAAAATGCTTCACTATTGCTAATTTCTCCAATAGTAGCAAAACATTCTTTTCTTACTAATCGAATTTCTTTCGATGGTAAACGTAATGTAATGTAATTACCTTCTTTCGCTAAAATTTTTGCTGATGTACCAGCTGCTCGAACAATTTGACCACCACGGTTAGGAATTAATTCAATATTATGAACCGAAGTACCTAATGGAATTTCACTTAATGGTAAAGCATTCCCTATTGAAAGAGGTGCTGCTAAACCCGCAATGATTTTAGTACCAACTGTTAAAGTATTCGGGTGTAGAATATAACGCTTTTCTCCATCAATATAATGTAATAAAGCGATTCTAGCATTTCGATTTGGATCATATTCGATTGAAGCAACAGTAGCTTCAACATTATGTTTATTCCGTTTAAAATCAATTAATCGATATTTTCTTTTATGACCACCACCACGGTGACGAACAGTAATAACACCACGATTATTACGTCCTTTTTTGCGGTGATTATGGGAAATTAATGTTTTTTCTGGCTTATTTGTCGTAATTTCGTCAAATGTAGACAAAGCGCGATTTCGTGTACCTGGTGTATATGATTTATAAAGGCGAATACTCATAAACTTGATTAATAAATGTAGTTTTTAATTTTCTGCAAATAAATTTATTGTATCACCTTCTGATAATGTTACAATTGCTTTTTTGTATTTAGGTTTCCAACCAATATATTTTCCTATACGTTTTTTCTTTCTTGGAAGATTTGATGTTGTAATTTTAATTACTTTTACATCGAATAAATATTCTATTGATTGTTTAATTGTTGTTTTATCAGATTGCGCATTCACAATAAAACTATACTGATTATTTTCTAGGAGCCTAGTTGTTTTATCAGTAATAAGAGGGTATTTTATAATATTAGCAACATTACAATTCAAATGTGTAAGATTAGTCACAATAAATCTCCTTTATATCACTAATTGCTAATGGGGTTAAGATAATTGATTTTGCTTTTACTAAGCTTAATGTGTTTAAATTTGATGCAGAAATTAATTCAACGTTTTTTAAATTTCGTGTTGATAATTTAATTTCATTTGTTTTGTTTGAAACAATTAACAAAGTTTTTTGATCTAAACCAATTCCACAATTTTTACAAATATTTGAAAATGTTTTTGTGTTTGGTGTTGTAATATTTTTTTCTAAATTATTAATAATCGAAATCTCATTTCTTTTATTATATAAAAGAGTTTGTAAAGCTAATTTTCGCTCTTTTTGATTAAGTTTAAAATTAATTTGTCTTGGTTTTGGACCAAAGGTTACACCACCACCTTTCCATAATGGTGAAGTGTTTGAACCTGCTCGCGCTCGACCAGTACCTTTTTGTCTCCAAGGTTTTCTTCCACCACCTCTAACTTCACTTCGTGTTTTTGTTGAAACAGTCCATTGACGTTGATTATGGTGATGACGTGAAATATCTTTATGAAGTAAATAATTTCCCGATTCCTCAACAACACTTAATTCTATTTTTTGTTCTTCACTTAATACTTGCCCATCTGTGTCTAACACAGTATATGTAACAAATTTTTGAACAGTCATAATTTATTCCACTATAGTTCAATTCTAAATTTTAATATTATTAAATATTATTTTGACGTCATAATATTTAATAAATTACCAGGTTTTCCAGGAACAGATCCTTTAACAACCAATATATTTTCTTCAATATTTACTTGAATAACTTTTAATTTTTTAATATTTACAGTTTTATTTCCTAGTTGACCCGCCATTCGTTTACCTGGTAATACACGACCAGGTGATGTACCCATACCAATTGAACCAGGCTGACGGTGATTTTTTGAACCATGAGTCATAGGGCCTCGGGCAAAATTATGCCTTTTTTGTAAGCCTGAAAACCCTTTTCCGGTACTTTTGCCTGTTACATTTATCAGTTGACCTTCTGTAAATGCTTCAGCTGTAATAATTTGTCCGATATTAAAATCTTCCGGATTATTAACTCGAAATTCTTTAAGATATTTTAATGGTTGAATATTTGATTTTTGTAGATGTCCTAACTCTGGTTGTGTTAGCGTTTTACTACTAACATTTAAATAACCAATTTGAATTGCATCATATCCATCTGACAAGACAGTTTTAATTTGTGTTACAACACATGGACCAACTTTTACAATTGTTACTGGAATGATATTTCCTGATTCATCAAAAATTTGAGTCATTCCAATTTTATTCCCTAATAGACCTAAAGACACAATATTTCTCCAATTATAAAAATATTAACGGTACAATTTAAAATTCTCACAAAAAGTTTAAATTAAGCAAAAAATATAAAATAATGAATATTATTTAATTTCTACAACGAATTTAAAGTATTTTTCTTTGGATGTCTATTAGAGGTAAATATAAACTGTTAATTTATTATAAATTAAATAGGAATCAAAATCTAATTGATTTTTTTTAGACTTTAGTAAACTATATAATATAAACTTTCTCAATATTTTGAGAACGTTTATATGATTTTTAATAAAAATTAATAAAAATAAAAATGGCAAAAGTTGTAGGAATTGATTTAGGAACAACCAATTCGGTTGTTGCTGCTATTGAGGGTGGTAAACCTAATGTAATTGCAAATGCTGAGGGTTTACGTACAACACCTTCAATCGTGGCATATACAAAAAAACAAGAATTACTAGTGGGTCAAATTGCAAAACGACAAGCAGTAATTAATCCCGAAAATACCTTTTTCTCGATTAAACGGTTTATTGGTTCAAAAGATATTGAAATCTCTGATGATGCAAAAAAATTACCATATAAAGTAGTTAATGATCAAAATAATAATATTAAAATTAAATGTACATCATTAGATAAAGAATTTAGTCCTGAAGAAATCTCAGCACAAGTGTTACGTAAATTGGTAAATGATGCTAGTGATTACTTAGGACAAAAAGTAACGCAAGCTGTAATCACAGTACCAGCATACTTTAATGATTCCCAACGACAAGCCACAATGGATGCAGGTAAAATTGCAGGGATTGAAGTTTTACGTATTATTAATGAACCAACTGCAGCTTCTTTAGCATATGGTTTAGATAAAAAACAAAATGAAACGATTTTAGTTTTTGATTTAGGTGGTGGTACATTTGATGTTTCAATTCTGGAAGTAGGTGATGGTATTTTTGAGGTATTAGCTACCGCAGGGGATACTAATTTAGGTGGTGATGATTTTGATAAAGTTTTAGTTAACTGGCTTTTAGCTCAATTTGAAGAAAAAGAAAATATTAATTTAGAAAATGATATTCAAGCCTTACAACGTTTAACTGAAGCTGCTGAAAAAGCAAAAATGGAACTTTCAACAGTCGCAGAAACAAACATTCATTTACCATTTATTACAGCAGATAAAACTGGACCGAAACATATTGAAGAAGTTTTAACACGTGAAAAGTTTGAAAGTTTATGTCAAACATTAATTCAACGTTGTAAAATTCCAGTTGAAAAAGCATTACAAGATGCGCGCTTAGATAAAGTAGATATTAATGAAGTAGTGTTAGTTGGTGGTTCGACACGAATTCCAGCAATTCAAAATTTAGTCGAAGAACTTACAGGTAAAACACCAAATAAAACTGTAAATCCAGATGAAGTTGTAGCAATTGGCGCAGCAGTTCAAGCTGGTATTTTAGCTGGAGAAATTAAAGATGTATTATTATTAGATGTTACACCTTTATCATTAGGGGTTGAAACAATGGGTGGGGTAATGACAAAAATAATTGCTCGAAATACAACAATTCCAACTAAAAAATCAGAAATGTTCTCAACAGCAATTGATAATCAACCGAATGTAGAAATTCATGTATTACAAGGAGAACGTGAACTTGTAAGTGATAACAAAAGTTTAGGAAACTTCTTATTAGAAGGAATTCCACAAGCCCCGCGTGGAACACCACAAATCCAAGTAACATTTGATATTAATGTGGATGGTATTTTATCAGTAAAAGCGAGTGAACAACAAACTGGTTTAGAACAATCTGTTACAATTCAAGGTGCATCAACTTTAGATGAAAATGAAGTTGAGAAAATGCTTCAAGATGCTGAAAAATTTGCCCAAATGGATAAAGAAAAACGTCAAAACATTGATCTTGTGAATAAAGCAGAAAATGTTTGTTATGAAGCAGATAAACAAATCGAATTATTTAAAGATTCTATTTCTGACGACGAGAAAACAAAAATTGAAACGTTAGCAACAGAAATAAGAGCGACAATTAAAGACCAAGATTTTACAAAATTAGAAACACAAGTCAATGAATTAAAAAATCTAATGACAACAATGTTACAAAATCAACAAAATGTTGCGACAGATTTAAATGATATTTAAAATCATTAAACTCAAATATTTTTATAAATATTTGAGTTTAATGATTTAATTTTTTTTATTGAAAATTTAAAGTTTACTAATTTACTCTTATAATTATAGAATTATTAAAAAAGTCAACTATAGTGAAATATTTATAGATTTCTAAACTTATGAAAATAATTTTTAACCATGTCTAATTTATTAATTAATAAAAATCAAAAATGGTATTGCCTTTTACATTACAACAATTAAGGATTATAAAAGCTGTTGCAACCGAAAAAAATTTTACCAAAGCTGCCAACCTATTATTTATCTCACAACCAACATTAAGTAAACAAATTAAAGTTTTAGAAAATCGATTAGATCTTATATTATTTGATCGAACAAATAAAAAAATTAAGTTAACAGAAGCAGGTCTTTTAGTACTTCAATATGCTGAACGAATTTTAGCTTTATGTGAAGAAAGCTGTCGTGCATTAAATGATTTAAAAACCGGTGAAAGAGGAAATTTAACTGTAGGGGCTAGTCAAACGATTGGTACATATTTGTTACCACGTATACTTGCATTATTCGCTCAAAAATATCCACAGATAATTTTAAATGTTCATGTAGATTCGACAAGAAAAATTACTAAAGCAGTAGTTGATTGTGATATTGATATTGCAATTGTTGGTGGTGAAGTACCCTATGAACTCAACCGTAAAGTGGAAATTGAACATTTTATTGAGGATGAATTAACTTTAATTATTCCTAAATCCCACCCTTTTACAACAAAACAAAACAAAATAATAAACAAAGATGATTTATACCATTTAAATTTTATCACTTTAAATTCTAACTCAACAATTAGAAAGTTTATTGATAATATTTTAATGCAAAATCAAATTGAAATTAAGCAATTTAATAGTATTATGCAATTGAATTCAATTGAGGCAATCAAAACAGCTGTAAGTTTAGGTTTAGGTGTCGCATTTGTATCTTCATCAGCGATTGAAAAAGAAATTGAATTAGAAACCCTAGATATTATAAAAATTGAAAATATTAAAATTACTAGAAATTTATCGATAATTACTAACCCAAAATCCTATCACTCAAAAGCTTTTGAATTGTTTTATAAAGAATTGAAATGTTTAAGAACACCATAAAATAAATTTAATTATTAGAGTTTACTTTTAAATTAATTAATTTTATACTCTTAAAGACAATTCATAAATTTAATTAAAATTAGTTTATATTGAAAAGTAGTGGATTTAGAATAGAATTAAGTTATGACTCAATGCAAAAAAATTATGCATTTTTTGTAAAGTTAATTCTTGGTTTAAATTTCTAATATTCTTTGACATATTTTTAACTAAAAATCTATGAATTTTTTGCAAATGCTAACTTTTTAAAAATATTTAAATTATGACTTATGCTGTTTTAGAACTAAGTGGTAGACAATTTTGGGTAGAACCTGGAAAACATTATGATATTAATCGCATTCCAAATACAGTTGGAAAAGAAATTATTTTAAACCGTGTTTTATTAGCAAAAAATGAAACTGAATTACGAATTGGTAAACCATATGTAGATTCAGTAAAAATTACCGCAAAAGTGGAAAAACATTTATTAGGAAAAAAAACATTAGTATATAAAATGCGACCTAAGAAAAAAACTAGAAAAAAACAAGGTCATCGTCAAAAATTAACTCGAATTTTAATTGAAAATATTAATTTATTATAATAATTGTAACAAAAATTAAGGAATAAAAAATGGCTCATAAGAAAGGTGCAGGTAGTACAAAAAATGGTCGTGATTCAAATGCAAAACGTTTAGGTGTAAAACGTTTTGGTGGTCAAGTTGTAAAAGCAGGTAGTATTTTAGTACGTCAACGTGGAATGAATATGAAACCAGGTATTAATGTTGGATATGGTAAAGATTATACATTATTTGCATTAACAGATGGTGTTGTAAAATTTGACCATCAAGATCAAAAACATAAACGTGTTAATATTATTTAATACGTTTTATTTAGTCTTAAGTTTTCCTATTTTTTAAATTAAAAAATTGAACAATGTTAAAAAATTTATTGAATAAACAAACATTTACAAATAAATATCAAACTTTAATAAACCAGATTAATGCTCTTGAAAGTAATATTCAGTCATTAACTGATAGTGAATTAAGAAATAAAACAAGAATTTTACAACAACAATATCGTTCTGAAAAAGATCTAACACCTTTAGTTGCAGAAGCTTTTGCCATAACTAGAGAAGCAGCAAAAAGGACACTTGGTTTGCGACATTATGATGTACAATTACTTGGAGGGTTAGCTTTAAATAGCGGAAAAATTGCTGAAATGCGAACTGGTGAAGGTAAAACATTAGTAGCGACTGCACCCGCATATTTAAACGCACTTACAGGTAAAGGCGTTCATATTATAACAGTTAATGACTATCTAGCACGGCGCGATCAAGTTGCAATGGGTCAAATTTATCGATTTCTAGGATTAGATACTGGATTAATTCAAGAAGGTATGAAAACACGGCAACGCCAAGAAAACTATAAGACAGATATTACTTATGTTACAAATAGTGAGCTTGGATTTGATTACCTTCGTGATAATATGGCGTTAAGTCTTAATGATGTTGTTTTACGTCCCTTTAATTATTGTATTATCGATGAAATTGATTCTATTTTAATTGATGAAGCTAGGACTCCTTTAATTATTTCTGGGAGTGTAAAAACAGCTGTCGAAAAATATATTATTGCATCAGAAGTTGTTAAATTTTTAGAAATTAATACAAATTTTAAAGTTGATGAAAAAAATAAAAATGTTATTTTAACAGAATCAGGAACTGAACAAGTTAAAAAACTTTTAGATGTTCAAGATTTATATAACGAACGTGATCCATGGATTCCATTTATTCTTAATGCTTTAAAAGCTAGAACATTATTCTTCCGTAATGTCCATTATATAATCCAAAATGATGAAATTTTAATTGTTGACGAATTTACAGGACGAATTATGCCTGATCGTCGTTGGAGCGATGGTTTACATCAAGCAATTGAAGCAAAAGAAGATGTTCCAATTAGAAGTAATAATGAAACATTAGGTTCAATTACCTATCAAAATTTCTTTTTACTTTATCCAAAATTATCAGGCATGACCGGGACAGCAAAAACATCCGAAGTTGAATTTGAAAAAATTTATGATTTATCGGTTGAAGTTATTCCAACAGCAAAACCTAATTTACGCAAAGATTTACCTGATTTAATTTATAAAAACCAATTAGCGAAATGGAAAGCAATTGCAAAAGAATGTAAAAATATTGCGTTAAGTGGACAACCTATTTTAATAGGAACCACGACTATTGAGAAATCAGAGATGTTAGCTCAATTATTGAAAGATTATGATTTATCATATCAATTGTTAAATGCTAAACCTGAAAATATTCGACGTGAATCTCAAATTATCGCTCAAGCTGGCCAAAAAAATGTAATAACAATTGCTACTAATATGGCAGGCCGAGGTACAGATATTATCTTAGGGGGAAATATTCATTTTTCTTTACAAAAAGATTTATATAATCTTTTAATTTTTTACCGGAATCAGAACCGTTTAGAAACTAAAACTCGACTTATTTTTACAAAACTTTACAAGTCATTTAATTTTTCACATAAATTTATGAGTGTATTGGATTCACTAATAAAAATTCCAACATTTTCAGAATTAAAAAATACTACAATTCTTCAATTGGTTTATAGAAGTGATCAAATTTGGATTCCTAAAAATAAGTCAGAATGTGCGATCAAATTTTTAATGGATGATTATTTATTAACCGCAAAAAAACGTCAGAGAATGAATCAAGCTCTGGTAAAAAATTTAGGTGGATTGTATATTATAGGAACCGAACGACATGAATCAAGACGAATTGATAATCAATTACGAGGGCGATGTGGTCGTCAAGGGGATCCAGGAACTTCACGCTTTTTCTTAAGTTTAGATGATAATTTATTAAAATTATTTGGTGGTCCGAATCTTCAAAAATTTATGCAAAATCAGTTACTTGATGAAAGTCCATTAGAATCTGAATTATTAACTAAAAGTTTAGATTCTGCACAAAAAAAAGTTGAAGAAATTCACTATGATTCACGCCGCTATTTATTTGATTATGATGAAGTATTAAGTAACCAAAGAAATGTAGTTTTTTATGAGCGTCGAAAAATATTAGAAAGTATCTCTGTCAAAGATCGCGTTTTAGCATTTGGAGAACAAGTGATTGCCGATTTAGTTGAAGAATTAAATATTTTAAATATTCAAACTATAAATCAGTTATTAAGTAGTTTAGTTGGTAACAATTTAAAACTAAATTTATTTTCAACAATTCGGAATGATCTTTCAAAACTTGAGTTACAAACATATTTATTCCAAGAATTTTGGTTGAGTTATGAAACCCGTGAAGCTGAATTACAAATTCATGAAATTGGAGTAATTCGTGATATTGAAAGAAATCTTTTATTAGTTTACAATGACATTGCATGGAAAGAACATTTACAAAAAATGTCTTTATTACGTGATGCTGTTGGATGGCGAAGCTATGGACAACGAAACCCATTATACGAATATAAAGATGAAGCATATGCTTTATTCCAAAATTTAAACAAAATAACACGACAATTAGTTATTTTTGATCTTTTTAGAACGCGTCTATTATAGATCACTGATTGTAACACTCTTAAACAAATATCAAAAAATTTATTATGACAAAAAGAACATTATCCAATAAAGGACGTCATTCTGTACTAAAAGTTTCAGGTTTTCGTGCCCGTATGGCGACTCCGACTGGTCGTAAAACTATTAAAAATAGACGTCGAAAAGGTAGAAATCGATTAGCTATTCAAAAATAAGTATCAAAATTATTAGAGTTTCTATAATAAAGAAGACTCTAATAATTAATATTTTTCTATTTTTATTACTAATATAATAGTAGTTTACTAATTTTATTTGCTATTATATCTATATGAAATTTAATGATGAATTAACATTATTACTTAAAGCTCGATATCCTATTATCTACATTAATACAGTTGAAGAAGATCGTGTAGAATATCTAATACGAAAAACAATTAAAACTAGTTTAAATCGAAGTATATATAGTTGGGATTTCGTTGATGGTTATAGTAATAATCCTAATAATGAAGGATTTGCGAAACGAAACCCTTTGCAAGCATTAGAATTAGTTGAGCGGTTAACAGTTGAAACCCCCGCTGTCTTTTTACTAAAAGATTTTAATAAATTTTTAAATGATATATCAATTACTCGAAAATTAAAAAATGTCAGTCGACTTTTAAAACTCCAACCAAAAACAATTATTATTATTGGATCTGAGTTAGAATTACCTGTTGACTTACAAGAATTAATAACCATTATTCAATTTAGTTTACCAAGTGAAACTGAGATTATGAATGAATTAACGAGATTATTAGATTCTTTAAAAATAACAATTGAACCAGGTTTGATTGAAAATCTAACCCGAGCATGTCAGGGATTATCTTTAGAACGTATTCGTCGTGTATTAGCTAAAATTATTGCTACTTATAAAACACTTGATAGTAATAGTGTTAATATGTTATTAGAAGAAAAAAAACAAATTATTCGACAAACAGAAATTTTAGAATACTGGTCAACAACTGAAAATATTCAAAGTATAGGAGGTGTTGAAAATTTAAAAGAATGGCTAACAAAACGTAAAATAGCATTCAGTCTGCAAGCCGCTAATTATGGTTTACCTAAACCACGAGGGTTATTATTAGTAGGTATTCAAGGAACAGGTAAGTCTTTAACGGCAAAAGCAATTGCTAATGAATGGCAGTTACCCCTATTAAAATTAGACGTAGGGAAATTATTTGGTGGAATTGTTGGTGAATCAGAGGCACGATTACGTCAAATGATTGAAGTTGCTGAAACTATTTCACCTTGTATTCTTTGGATTGATGAAATTGATAAAGCCTTTAGCGCAACTGAAAGTAAAGGCGATAGTGGTACAAGTAATCGTATATTAGCTACATTTATAAGTTGGCTGTCTGAAAAAACAAAACCTGTTTTTGTTGTAGCGACAGCAAATAATGTTGAAATGTTACCTTTAGAAATTATACGGAAAGGCCGGTTTGATGAAATTTTCTTTTTGGATTTACCACAGCAAATTGAACGTGAACAGATTTTTAAAATTCACTTACAAGAATTTAGACCTAAAACATGGCAAAAATTTGATTACAAAAAATTGGCACAATTATCTGATTCGTTTTCCGGAGCTGAAATACGTCAAACAATTATTGAAGGAATGTATGTTGCTTTTTATGAAAAACGCGAGTTTACAACCGAAGATATTTCTAATTCATTAAAGCAATTAATTCCATTATCACAATTAGATACTAATCAAACACAGAAACTTCAAAAATGGGCTTCTTCTGGACGAATTCGTCTAGCCTCATCAAAAACGATTGATTAACATTAAATCTTTATGAAACAAAAGTTTTTTAAATATATTGCTGATCTTAGATTTGCTATTTGTATTTTATTATTAATTGCAATTTGTAGTATTATTGGGACAGTAATTGAACAAGACCAGCCTATTGAAACATATAAATTAAATTATCCTCTTACAAGCCCAATTTTTGGGATTTTTTCTTGGGATTTAATTTTAAAATATGGGTTAGACCATGTTTATAAAACATGGTGGTTTATTACTTTAATTATTATTTTTGGTATAAGTTTATCCACTTGTACCTTTTTACAACAACTTCCGGCTTTAAAATTAGCACGACGTTGTCAATTTTTTCGTAACCCATTACAATTTCAAAAACTAAATTTATCTTTAAAATCATATTCTTTAAATTTAAATTCATTTTTATTTAATAAAAAAACAAATAATTACCATATTTTTCAACAAAAAAATATTTTTTATTGTTATAAAGGGTTAATAGGACGTTTAGGTCCTATTATTGTACATTTTAGTATGCTTCTAATTCTAATAGGTACTATTATTAGTTCTGTCCTTGGTTTTAAAGCCCAAGAAATTATACCAAAAACTGAGATTTTTCATGTCCAAAATATTATAGGTAATGGTATTTTTACAACAATTCCGCGAATATCACATCGAATTAATGATTTTTGGATTACATATAATTCACGAAATATTGTTCAACAATTTTATTCAGATATCTCAGTTTTAAATGATAATGGTTTGGAGTTGACGCGGCAAACAATCTTTGTTAACTCACCTGCAAAATATAATGGAGTTACATATTATCAAACTGATTGGAATTTAGTTGGTATTCGTATTAAAGTTGATAATCAAACAATTAATCAATATCCTTTAATTCCAATATTAAGTAAACAAGAAAAACTTTGGGTTTCTTGGATTCCTTTGGATGCGACATTAAACAATGGACTAACATTATTAATTAATAATTTAGAAGGGTATTTATCGATTTATAATATTCAAGGTGAATTTATTGGTAATTTAGAATTAAATGAATTAGCTAATTTTTCACGTACATTTAGTTTAGTGGATATAATTTCAGCTACTGGGTTACAAATTAAAGTCGACCCTGGTATTAATTTAATTTATACCGGATTTGGATTGTTAATGATAAGTACATTATTCAGCTACATTACATATTCTCAAATTTGGATAATTCAAAAAGACGGTAATATTTTTATTGGGGGTTCAACGACAAGAGCTACGTACGAATTTGAAATTGAATTTTTTCAAACACTTAAACAATTTGAATCTAAAGTCTAATATTTGATTGTTACTTGTCTTATAATTAAAAATAACTAGTTTCTAACTTGGGAAGATTTTAAATTATAA
>Ga0213859_10000105_pt1 | contig 37518 bp, 41 predicted proteins | sample PICome_2_FD_160133 | JGI IMG/M metagenome (GOLD analysis project Ga0213859, IMG submission 160133) | Coastal seawater microbial communities near Pivers Island, North Carolina, United States - PICO304 | ecosystem: Environmental > Aquatic > Marine > Coastal | place: USA: North Carolina...
AACCATGAGATTAAAACGAACACCCTTGGCAGGAGATTTGAACGATGCAGACTTATATACTTCTCCTGTTACTTTGTCAACAAAAGCATGTGCGGAACGATTACCATCTTCTGTGACCATAATAATCTTATGATACTTACGTCCACTCTCTATCACAAACTCATAGCATCCAACACCATTCTTTAACTCATCAATCTTCTGTTGATGATAATCCATGTTTACATCATTACTGATAGAGAACTTATGACGCTTGATGCTATACTCAACGAAATTTAATTCTAATGCTTCACACAATGCTTTCGTATACCGTAGCACTTGATCTTTCTGATTTGCTTTATCTACTGCCTTGGCAATAATATCTTGAATGTGAGGAGGTTCCACGATAGTGTAAGACATGAGTTGATTAAAGATTGGGTAAGTTTTGACGAAAGAAGAATTATTCATCAATCAGATCAGGATAATACTCTTGCACTTCTTCTGTCAATTCTTCGTCACTATACTTATCATAACTCTCGCTCATGTAATCATACAACACAGAATACATCGTCTTGAGATCCATGTCGTCCAGCATCTGATAGATCAGTTTGGATTGAAGTTCGTCGCGGTTCATAATCAGATTACAGTGTCAGAAGGAATGCGGGAAACAGTGAGGCGGCGGAAGTTCATATCACGCCAATCATTACATGCTTCATTCACGATGCGATTCTGTTGACGATCCATGCCCTTGGCAGTGGTACACTTGCGGCACTTGCGATAGTAAATGATGGGATGCTGGGGAGACTCAGCGAAGTCAACCTCAACACGGTAGAGAGAGATGGAAGGCATGTGGTGTGTCCCTTTGACTCTTATATTATAAGGGACAGAGGGGACGCTAGAAGCGTCCCTGTGCCACTTCTCAGACTGTCTGGACCAGATCACCCACGCGGCGAGCATCTGCTACAATGCCTCCCAGTGACATGCCCATAAAGTCATCAGTTTCCACAATCTGTGTCAGTTGAGAAACAAATGCCTGAGATTCACTGGTGAATTCATACATGCGATCAGGATTAGAATGATACGCAATGGTCACAGTATCGTCTTCAATTTTGATGAATGCAATAGCACTGGACTGCTCAGAAGTGAGCATACGAGCGATAGGAGCGTTCACGATCATGTTAATAAAGAGAAGTTTGTTTGGTTAAATCTAGGACTTACGCTGTGCTGCCTAGTTGTTTGCTAAGTGTGCTTCAATGATGTCAAGAATCTCACCACATTTGTCAGCAAGATCCTCATCAACAAGGACACCGTAATCTTCTACGGCATCCAGAATAATTTCTAGTTGTTTTTTAGTAAACATCAGCAGTAGACAGGAGAGTAATCAGAACCAGTGTATGCTTCAGTGTTAAAGTCAGTTACAGTAGCACCGTTAGCAATATACTGGGTGATGTCATACATTGCATCAGTCTTTACGCGGGTGGTGAAAGAAGTCATCTCAGTTACATCACCCTGATGCCAGATGACACGCTTGACGAAACGCTTGCCAGTGCCAACGGGGAAGAAGTCAATCTGGGTGGCAGAGGTTTGGAGTTGCATCGGTGTGCTCCGTTGAATACCTTAGTATTGTAGCGGCAAACGACCCACACGGTAGTCATCCAGTACCAGTTTGAGAAGTGGCATAGCAGTGTACGGCGTGGTCTGATCGTGTGCTACGGTGTCACCCACTCGTTTTGAGTTGATGGGGGCATGGTATTGTTGTTTCTTAGTGTTGTAGAATCCCCAAATTGTACTAACAGGATCACTGTTATAAACATATTGATAGTGATGGCGCAACCATATAGCAATGTGATTGCGTTTAAACTCTTTAACTTCATAAGAATAACCTTTGGGAGCATGATGCGGAAAGTCTGCGGGAAGTTCTAATCTCACCATTGTGAAATAGGACGAACGAAGTCACATTCTAGCAGAGCAGCGACGTTTGTGCAAATGTAATCATCATTTCCACCCTTCTTGCCACCCTGTTGGACATTGAACAGACAATCATCACTCTCAAGATGTGCTACAAAGTCTTCTTTAGTGAAGAAAACAATGCGAGCATCACTCTCATCAGGATTGATTCCGCAGAAGATAAGACGTTCCCAATCTTTAGACACGGAAACATGATTGATGATGAACTTATCAACCACAGCACCACCTTTCTTGTCCCGTGTTGCGAGAGAGAATTTAATCTCAGTCAGAATCTCATCAATGATACGATCATGACCAGCAGTAGAAGTTGCTGCTTTATCTACAGTAGAACCAGCATTTGTCATGAACTTGTCTATGAATCGCTCACCAAACTCACCCTTCTGCTTAGGAGACAGGAACACATAGCGTTCAAATGGTGTACCAACCCAAGGATCTTGCAGGTTGTCATCAATGTACTGAAGAAGACTGTCATCAGCAAAGATGTCAGAGAACATCATCAGTTGTTGAGAACGAACTGGTTGAATCATTGGAGCATTCTCACCCTGCTGAGCAGGAATTCCAAGACTTGATTGACGGCGGGAGCGAACTGACATGTTAATCCTGTTGTGAGAGTTGTCGTTGTAATTCTGTTCTTACGGTGAACAGATGACCGAAGATGAATGCTTCTAGTTCAACATGATCCTGAAGCAATTCTACCATACGATCAATATGGCATGATGCCATCTCAAGTCGGAACTTTTTCATATGATCCATCAGTCATCTCCGATAGTTTGTGTAACTCATCAATCATAATGTCAACGATCATATCGTCAACACTTTCATCTTCAGTTGCCCATTTTGGCATTGACTCCGACAATAGTTGCATGAGGATTACGAGCGAGAGCAGCAGTACGAGCGTCCTGTGGGTTACCAGCAATCACTTCTTCATAGAAGATCTTACCAGCAGAGAACATTTTAACAACCCAAGTCATGAATCAGTAGTGGCAGGGTGAACCGACGTAGTTGAAGTCATCCATGATTTCTTGAATCTCATCTTGCTGATCCTGTTCAATCATGTTGAGAATCTGCTGAATGTCTTCACCAGTCTGAGCGACGGAGAGCATACCCTTGTAGATCGTGGAAGTCATGGTGTGGTTCGTTTCTTTGACTCTTATAGAATACATGAAAAAAGGGAGCATGGAAGCCCCCCTGTGACACTTCTTAAACTGGCACAGGATCACTTGCCATCCTCCTCCAGTCTGTACCACCATTCTGGATAGATCACTAAGTTTGCCTCACCAACAGTCAATGTAAAATACATGCCCTGAACATCATCTATAAAGTTCACCACACCACGAAGAGTTTGTTCAGGACAATGATAAATTAGTTCCTGTCCTTTATGAAACTGATCAATCCTCGTAAATTCTACACTCGTCTGATTCGGGGTAGTCTTCACAATAGAGTTCAAAGTCTGTGGGGTCATGATGATCTTCAGGATGCTCCTTGTGATAACGCTCCAGTTGCTCTAACTGGTGCTCAATGTGGCGACGTTGTTGTGGAGATGTTGTTGGATTTTCCAGGATCTCCTTATCCTGTGCAATGTGTGCTTCTATGTTTTCCATGAAATTGCGCTGTAATGATATTATTTATTTTGATCCTTCATCTTCTGGACCAAATACTCAGCAAATGCTTCCATCTTTTCAGGATGGATCTGTTGAATGCCTGCCTCATTAATAGCATTCTCAATACTATAAATCTCGTTATCGTTGAGTTTTTTACCGTTAGATGGAAGCGTCATGAGAAATCTTGCTGAGAGTGTTGAAATTCTAACAGAAGAATTTGAACTATCTAGAAACTTAATGTTTTCTTTGGGATTGAACTAAGTTATATAACGCTCAGATACCAAAATCATTATTTGTGTCTTCAATCAGTGAGTCCGTGACCTTTCGGACGGTCTCGCAATCAAGATTCATGATAAATTGAAGTTCATCTTTAACTCGCGCATAACATTGGACATAACGCATGAGTTTATCATTAAATTGTCCATCCCATACGGGTTCTTGTTCAGGAAGTAGTTTAAGGATTTTCATTAGTCATTTGTTGAATACCTTGTGCAAGTATAGTCTGAATGTCCTCGTCTGTCAAATCATTTAGAAATGCCCATTGAGGATCATTCTTATCCCAATCAATTCTAAGTTCATGGGTATCTTCATCGTATTCTATTTTAAGAGAATCAGCATCCATCCTTGTTGAATTGTTTACGACACTTCTTTACTTCTTTGAGTTCTTCTTTGATCATCTTATAAGCATCTTCAGCAGAGATCTTTCGTGCCACTTCCATAGCAGTAATGATCTCTACTCTTGTGCCAAAGTGTTTCAGTGCTTCTTCAAAGCAATTTAGTTCTTCGTACATCAGAATTCCGATTCAATTCTCTTTACTTCAGCAGATGATAGTTTCAATGCTTTCAGTGCTGCTACAGTTTCAAGTGTTTCCTCCCACTCCCACAATTGATTGTGAGATTCATCCTTCTTCTTAATGATAAGTTGCTTCTTCGTTGTCATAGTTTTCCTCCTACGATACCATCGTTAATTGTTCTAGTGTATTCATCCAGTGTACCATCTTGAAGACATTTAAGATGCCAACGTGTTACTGTGATTACACCATCTTCAGTAGCACCAGTAATAAAATGCTGACCGAGTGGTTCCTTCAGAATAGAAGTGAACAGACCAAAGCGAGTTTTTTTAATGTAGAATGCATCATCAATCCATTCAACATCCTCGGGAATGTTCTTCTCTATTGTACCACCAAATGATGAAGAAAGTCTACTCTTTTTGTTCTCTTCCTCACGGCGCTGTGCCTCATCAAACATTTCATCTGGATAGGGTTCAGTCATTTTCATCACGATTATTCAATGCTTCTTTGAGTGCCTCTGTCACATTCTCTTTGAATGAACGATAAGGAATGAAGAGGTCATCATCCTCAGTCTTATAGTCTTGATGTGTTTCTTTGAACTTACGTTCTACATCATACAACATAGTTGTTACGATGTCATTGATAACTTCAATAGACTTTGGTGTGAGTGCAGACCACTCATAACCAGGGAACATATCATCCTTGACACGATTCAGCAGTGCTCGCTTACAATGCCATTGACTATCAAAGATTTGAGTAAATGCTTCCCAGTCATGTTGGGATTTGAAATGTGGGATGCTCATGAATACGTCCTCATAAATTCATCAAGGGTGAAGATGTCATCAGTCTGTGTCTCTTCTACTAACTCATCATAGGACAGATCCTTGATACTGTCAAGGTATTCTTCTGGAGTTGGATCTTCTTCTGGGTCAAAGTCATCATGACATAGCCACTCATACTCTTTGACGAGTGCATCAATTAGTTGTTGATTCGTGTAAGTCATTCTGCATCCCATGGACTATCTTCAACGTTCTTTTCATATTGAGCATTCATCTTTGCCCACTCTGCATCACGTTGTTTGAACTCCTGGTATTTCTTCTCCAGGTCTTCATCCATGGTCAGTTCATACTCTTTGCATACCTTACGCTGTTCTTCTTCTTTTACCATGTCATTAAACACAAGAGACATAGCACCTGATCTAATAGATGAGGGGCACATGCCTACACATAGCATGAACTTCTCAAATAACTTGAAATACTGTTTGCAGTTGAGATCAGCAGCAGGTGCAGTGATCAGGTAATGCTCTTCGGGGAGGAAATCATCATCACCAATGGTAGAACCAAATCCACGATTATAGTCATGAGTGTAGGTAGCATCAAACTTAAATTGTACTTCTGCTTCGTAAGTCATCAGTTGCTCTTGGGTTCAGTTTGCTTAATAGTAATCTTACGTTTATCTAGTTTGTAACGCTCAAGATATTTGTCCATGTGAGACTCTGCTTGAAAATAACAGTTCTTTATCATACCATCTTCTTTATATGAGAGATGGAATGGAAACATTACATGAAATGGACCCGACTGGGGGCGTGGTGGTTCAATGGCGGGATGCTTTTGTTTGTTCTTAGAACCTTTGGGGCGTCCACGCTTCTTCTGAACTTCACCAGTTCCAGAGAGAGTTTCTCCCTTGCGATTACGAATTGCCATTACTCAGATTCTTCAGAAAATTCTTCAAGTTTGTCTAGGATACCATCAAAAGATTGAATGTGATCAATCTCTAGAATGAGTTTAGAAATGCTGTTGCATATAATAGGACGTTCTTGACGTGCAGCATATGCTAGAGCATTGCGGAGACATTGTTCTGCCTCCTGTAGTGATTCTTCAACAGATTTAGAGAGTGCCAATGTCACCCTCCCAGAAATCTTTCCAGTCAGTGCTGTTAGCAGCAGTGATTCGTGGTCCAGTCATGAGATCAAGAAGTCCCTCAATTTTATTCAGTTGTTTTGTGTGATACTCTCTAGAACTCATCAAAATAGAGATAATTCTTCTATGAATGTCAGAAGACGAAACATCATCTTCATTAAGTGCATCATGAAACCAATTCTCTAGGTTTTCTAGAGTGTAATCAGCATAATTGATCTTTGTCATGGGTTGGTCGTTCAACATGATCTAGTATACCATCAACAAAGGTGAAATGGCAACGGGGGAATGGTGCATAGTGTGCATCCCATACAGCAGGATACACTTCAAGGGTCTTTGTAACACTCGCTACTCTCAGTCTGCCATGATTACCATTTGCTTTTGGAACTAAAAGTGGATAAGTTAGTTGTCTGCTAGTGGAAGTATTTGTCTCCACCCAGTCATATGTGCCAGTGAAATCTAATTCAAAGAGTTGTCCAGATGGTGATAACCAATACTCTGACATTAAACAAATTAAATCCTTGGTTTGTAACTCTCTGTTCCAAAACCCTGGACCTGCATCGTAATTACAGATTATGGTATCAAACATCCCCATCTGTTCTACTCCTTTTGTTGTTTTCTTATCTTCTCAAACCTACGTTTCATCCAATAAGTATCCCAGAGAATTCTAGGATACAGTCTCAACCATATCCAGAACGTTCTTGTCTCAACATACGCATGTTTGATCTTAATAATTATATATTCACCGACAGTAGGTTCTATTACAAAAATGAAATAAAGAACCGCGCAGACTGTCAGGTAAATATATGTCACTTCACTTTCATCGCAAAGACTTCAATCTCATTGCCGTTCTCATAATCAAGAAACCACTCTTTAAACTCCTCAGTCAATGCTGTAGCATTCTCAATTCCTCCTGCTTCAAGTTCAGCACCGATGAGTGCATCAATGTGACAGAGAATGTTCTCAAGATCAGAAACGGGCATTAGATTAAACCTTTGTGAATGTTGTGGACAGCGGAAAGGGTGGGATTTGAACCCACGGTGCTACTAACACGTCAGTTTTCAAGACTGATGCAATCAACCACTCTGCCACCTTTCCGAGTAAAAGAGGGACCGAAGTCCCTCAGTGTTAATTATATCAGAAGTTGTACTTCACTCCGAGCTTAGCACCATATCCACGGTCAATGTCAGAATCGCCAGAACCGACGAAGGAGACTTCACCATAGGCACCCAGAGCATCGGTCAGAGCGACACCAACACCTGCCTTACCCGAAGGAACGGTGTCAACGTCGCCGCCGTCAGGAGCGATCACAGAAGCACCTGCCTGAACGTAGTAGGAAGCGGACTCACCAATAGGACCTTCGTAGCCTACATGGAGATCGGTAGCGGTTCCGTTGTAATTAGAACCCGTCCATCCTGAGTTTGCTTCTACATTGACGTAGGGACCTGCAAGGGCAGCACCAGCGGACATGGACAGAGCAGCAGTTGCTGCGAATACAGATTTGATCATTTGTTTAATACCTCGTAATTTTTACTTGTGGAGTGTTTACCCACAGATGAAAAAAGGACCGACAATCCTTTGTTATAAATCGTAACATTTGTCACGATCATGTATTTAGCATATCAGAAACTAAAGGGTTTGTCAACCCTCAGTCTCTGATTCTTCGTGAACGGTAGCGTCAAGTTTGTCGTACAGTTCAACAAAAGAAGTCTTAGTCTCATCATCAAAACGATTCAGACAGACTTCAATAGACTTCATGCGCTTGCCAAAGATAGCATAGGCACGGATGATGTGGACCAGGCGACGAGTTGAGATCACTTCATCCACGCCACCATCCTTAAAGGTTTTACGGATGATGTCTGCCCAATCAGCAAGTTTATTGCAGAAGTCACGATCCTCAACACCAAGATCTAGAGCAATACCCTCAAGGATACGCTGTTCAATCTTAGCGGTAGGATAATCTTGTTCAAAGGTCAGAGCGAAACGCTCAAGAAATGCCTCATTGAGAACATTAGTGCCAATGAAACGACCGTCATCAGAACCCTTGCCCTTAGTGTTAGCAGTGGCGATGACATTGAAACCAGCAGCAGGTTTCACATAACGTCCAGTCTTCTTCAGGAAAACACCTTTGCCTTCAAGAATAGACTGGAGACACATGATCTTATTGGATGCCAGATCAATCTCGTCAAGGAGAAGAATAGCACCTCGCTCAAGTGCCTCAATAACAGGACCATTGTGCCAGACAGTATTACCGTCAACCAAACGGAAACCGCCAATAAGATCATCTTCATCGGTCTCAATAGTGATGTTGACACGAATCAGTTCGCGACCAAGGGCAGCACATGCTTGTTCAACAGAGAAAGTTTTGCCGTTACCAGAGAGACCAGTGATAAAGACAGGATAGAAGATGTTAGAAGAAATAATCTTTTTAACATCACTGAAGTTGCCAAAAGGGACGAAGGAATCATCTTTAGCAGGAATCAAGTTTTGAACGATGGACTCAGCAACAGCAGGAGTAGCAGCAGGAGCAGCATAAGTCTGCTCAAGTTGCTCCTGAACACTGAGATTCCACTTACCATAACCAACTTTATATTGGTCCAGACGCTTCATGACAGTAGGATAAGACACACCGAACTCAGAAGCAGCAGCACGAACAGCATCGCCACCAAACTCATTGCCATGATGGGTAGAGATGTAGGCAGTCAGGGCATTCATGTCAATGTTGATCTTGCGAGGCATTGGTCTCCGTTGCGTTGATGTAGTAATAATAGGGCATGGAGGGGGTCTGTGGCAACCCCCTGTGCCAGTTTCAGAACTGGATCTCCCAACCGTCAGGAGACTTGACAGACTTGGCACCAAGGGCAGCAGCTTCGCGAATCATTCTCTCAGTCTCAGTGACAGCAGGTTCCTTGACAGGAGGATGGTTCAGTTCCAGAGTCTTCTGCTCAATAACCTCATTGAGTTTGTTAAATGTACGCTTCTCCTTTACATTCTTCTTAGAGATCTTGTGCTTAATAACAGTGGGGAACATCTCAACAAAGAGTCCACCACGTTCCTGCATAATTTCAGGGTGATGTTGCAGCAGTTTACAGCAGTGCTGTTCAATTCTTACAACATCCTTCATCGTAAGGAAAGTCTTAAGGAATGCACGGAAACCATGAGGTTTCTCTACTGTTTCAAAGTTCTTCTTTACGCTAGATCCACCAGTAGTAAAGTACATCTGCTTATTGCGAGGATCAGTAATCCATGCAGCATAACAGTTATAAAGTTCTTGCCACTGAGTGTTGGCGACGAGTTGATTCAGGGATTCAGTGTTGTTCATAGGTTCGTGGGTGATGGTTGAACTAATGAAATTATATAGGAAAAAAAGTCGCCTGTCAAGCGACAAGCGATGCAAAAGAGGTCAAAAGTTTCTTGTTAGAAGTCTTTGACTTAAGGACTTCCTTGAATGCCTTACGAATCTGTGCTTTAGTTGCATCCTCTGCTACCTCAAATGTAGTATCTTCGGAGAGACTTGAGGAGGACAGAAGGTAGAGGGCATTGAAACCAATAGGATTGATCTCAATAGACTTCTCTTTCTTCCACACTTTGCTCACAGTTTCGGGAACATCTTGACCGTAGTTGAAGTCATACATGTAACGATAAGTACGATTGAACTCTTTACCAGCAAGAATTCGGAAACCGATAATGTTCACTTCAGGGAAGTGTTCTTGAAGGTTCTCAAGCAGAATGGCGGTGAGAGAGTTGCTGTAAGAACCATCAAATTTACGATAAACACGACCATTCTTACGATCACGAAGGGCACAATCAGCACCGATATTACGGCGACCCATACCATCAGAGTAGTAATCGGAAGCAACATTGTAATTAAGATTGCAACCTTCGCCGTCAGTCAGAATAACAACATTTACTTTCTGAAGTTGATTGTTGGTCTGGAACTGGGGGATGATCTGATGCAGAGCAAGAATGCTCTCGTTCAGAGGAGTACCACTGAGATCACATCCGAGAGGAATGTGATAAGCAACATGATTGCGGTAGTAATAAGCAAGACGGAAGATGTGCTTGAGTTGCTGATCAAACTGACGAGAGTTTGTGCGAGAAGAGATGAAGTTCAGAAGACGGAAAGTGTGATGAATCTCAAATTGACCATGCTTCTTCTCATGACAGCGAGGAAATGTATCCAGTTCGGGATCAAAGATCATAGGATTCCACTCGTTAGTGAAAGCATAGACCTCAAAAGGAATGCTAACCTTCTTACAGAACATGCAGAGACTGATGAGTTGCTTGACAGTATCCATGAGAACATTGCCCATAGAACCAGACCAATCAAGCACAAAGATCATGCCGTGGTTCTTACCATCAGGCAGCACAGTAACTTTCTTGAAGAGATCTTCGTTATACTTGTAAGTATGAAGAACTTTAGTATCAAGAACACCAGTGCGAGATGTTGCCTGGCGAGCATAAGCATCGGCAGACTTCTTGCATTCAAACTCTTTCACAAGATAGTTTACTTCCTTCTGAATCTGCTTCTTGAACTGAGAGAATGCAGTATCAACTTCACTGAAGATGTTACCCCAATGCTTATCACGCTCAGCAGCAATTGCCGTGAAAGACTTATCAATATGATTATGAAGTTCTTCACAGTCAACAATCACATTGTTGAGATCAACCTTGGGAATCTCTACATAGACAGTATCATTGTACCAAGAATTGTTGTTAGACAGTTTCTCAGAGTTCTCATCAAAGGAACGCTGAGTTTTAGATTCTGTCTCAGCATTGTCAGCACCGCCACCATAAGAGGGAGTCTCAAGATCTGCATCATCTTTCTCGTCATCATCACCATCATCACCGTCAGACTCTTCTGACTGCTGATCACCAGTGTCAGAAGTTTGTGGTGTTTCTTGCTGTTGCTGCTCAGATTGTTCGGCATCGGTGCTTTCAGTTTCACCCTGCTGAGCGTTCTGAGTGTTAGGAATCTCCTGCTTCTGGCGCAGGTTGATGAAGTCTAGAATGTCCTTAGCAATAGCAAGAACTTCATCAAAAGTTTCTGCATTTTCAGTTGCATCCACGAAGACTTGCTCGTCGTCTGCAAATGGAATTAAAGAAAAAGCACCGATCTTGAAATGAAGATTGATACGATCAATCAGAGAAAGTGTGCTAAGATCTTCATTGTTGATGCAGAAGAAATCATCCTCATTCAGTTCACTGTAACCAGTGTAAAAACTACGAGCGAGACCAGGATACTTACGCTTCATCAGTTTCTCAATGCGAGCATCTTCAATGACGTTCACAAAATCCTTGGGAACATCGCTACCGATGACTTCACGCCAGTCCTGATTAGGAGTAAACAGAGCATGACCAACCTCATGACCGACCAACATATCGTAGACGCTACCAGAGGCACGATCCCAGACAGGGAGAGTCAGAACGCGACGGTCAACGTCAAACGATGCGGTCGGAACTTTCTTGTGCTCAACGAGCAGGTTCTCGGTGGCGAGCAGTTTGGCGAGGTTACCCTTGATCTCTTGACTGGTCATGCGTGTCTCTCAACTGAAATAAGTATAGGGGATGCCCCTGCCATAGGAGCACCCCCTGTGCCAGTTTGCGAACTGGTCTAGATAGTATAGAGTTGTATTAAATTATGAAAACATTAGAACGAGGAAAGAATTGGTTTCAAATCAATCTTGGATCAAGAAGTTTTTTTGCTGGACCATTATATGATACAGACAGAGAAGTTGATGGAAAATATAGATATAAAATTTATTCATTCATCTCTCGTAGACTGAGAGCACAGTTAGTAAAAGATAGAGAAACTAAACAATGGGAATTCAACTTCGGTGGGATGTGGTGCAGTCTTGGGAGCAAACTTGAATACATCACATATAAGATAGAGATACATGATGATTTGTATGTTGCTCCCGAAGAAGATCAAAGTTTGTAGATATAATACATTGCATAATATGGTGGTGTAGTTGGAAGAGAAACAGTTGCACTGCCATATGGGTTTGATCCACCCGTAGATGATGGGTGCTTCCCACCTTCAGCAGGTGCTTCTCCACTAGAACTACCAGAAATTGATAATTTAATACCATGGAAGTGAGCATGAGCAATACCACTACCAGTTCCTCTTCCCAGAGAGTTGCCAGCGAGATTGCCAAGTGATTGACCCTGGTATGTTCTTCTTCTATCATCACTGTTTGGTGACATAGCATGTGCATGATAGTTTGCTTGGTTGCCAGTAGAATCATCTCCACCATTACCAGGACCAGATCTATTAGTTTTATTGTTTCCAGCAACATTTAACTGTCCAGCAGGTCCAGGTTGTTGTGTGCCATCCTGATAAGTTGGCTCGTCCATAGTAGGTTGCCAGGCGTTAGAAGGATTTCCAGTTTGAGAAGTATCTTGTGTGTTACTTCCACCCTCACCCCCGATCACAGAGGATCCAGCACCACTAATCTGATTATAAACTGTATGCGTATGATTGGTATTCGTAATAGCGTGAGTATGATGGAAATACTGGAAGTTCAAACCATGAGTGTGAGGAGGAACTTCATGTTTGGAGATACAGTGACCACCAAGTTCTGCAGTCAAACTACCACCCATGCTGCCACCAGTGCTTCCAGCAGCAGCTGCAACACGGTCAGAACTAGAGTATCCAGCACCAACAACAAATCTACCTCTTAAATCAGGGACAGTTCTAGAAGTTCCATCTGCACATCTGTATGTACCACCATCACATGGAGCATAACCTCTAGGCATACTAGATCCAGAAATTTGTCCACTCCACATAATAATAGCACCGCGACGTAATGCTACAGAGCGAATTGCTTTTGCCATGTTGAAACTAATGATGTCATGTTCACCATGACCACTATTCCACTGGTGGGCGTTTTCATCAAAGTTTTCATATGGATCTACCTGTAAGGTATAGCGATCAGCAAGAATTTCATCCAGTCTCAGTCTACCACTAGTTTGTGGGAACTCATCATCACTATATTTTCCTGGAGTAACATCATTATATAAACGCCAAACACGATCACCAATAGTGCTAGGAGTGTGATCAAACAACAATGATGCAGTGCGTTGTTCAGACAATTCAGAAGCATAATATGCAATTTTATAAGAACGACGTACACCATCATCAGTTGTTAAATTTTCACCATAAACATTTTCAACGTGTCTAACTTGTAAGTAATATCCATTATGTGGAGAAGAACCTAAGTTTGTTGATGTGAATACAACTGTGGTTTTATCTGTTGCAGAATCATATGTTTTAGTTCCACCCATGCTGTGGAATCTCTCACCAGAAGTATTAATATCAGGATAATCCCAGTAAATATCTTCTAAATTATACTGACCCGATTTTTGATATTGATCTGTAGTAATTGCAGTACCGTCGTCGTTTTGTCCATCATGTGCCCATGAGTCTAATGGACCCGCTTGAATATGAAGATACTTTTCTGACCAATCACCGTCAATTATAATTGTCTTAGTTGAAGGAGTCCATGAAACATTCTCATATGTAAGTGTGCCACGATTATTACCAGATGGTGACGCTGCTGCTGTGAAAGTAACATCACCCATCAAATCATATGTACCATCATTGCTCACTGTGATGCCATTAACAGTTCCACTATAAGTAACCCAATCAATGGTCATTCCAGCACCAATTACAAAATCACTAGTAGCATGTGAATTTGTGGTTGACATTGTTTGGATGGTAGTTCCCTGAACTTGGAAATCACCCAGAACAATCAAATCATGATTGACTGTAGTTGAACCCTGTCCAGACTTACCAACTGTGATATTTTGTGCGCCAGCAAATGCATCTACATTTAAGATATTGGCAGAAGTTACATTGGATAAGAATGTAAACTCTGTGGCATCTGTAGAAACTTGTGCCTTAGTAACACCACTAGTTGTGATACCATCAATTTGAAGATTACCATTAAACTCAGTAAGAGGATTTTCTACAACCATCTTACCTGCGTTGGTGCCAACTGTAATCAGTGTTGCACTAGAACCGAAGTCAATTGTGGTAGAAGTATCTAAGATATTAAATGTAGATGCGCTAGAGATAATATCGCCACCATTAATAGTAAGATCTCCCTCCATAAGAGTGTTACCACTGATGGTAACATTTCCATGAACATCTAAATCACTGAGTAATTCAGTTTCGCCAGCGACTGTTAATTTACCACCGAAGTTACCATATCCACCAACATCAAGATTATCAGTAATGTTAGTGTTCCCACCAATAATAGCATTGCCAGATCCAACATGAAGTGCAGCAGCAGGAGCAGTCTGGTTAATACCAAACTTACCAGTTACTCTATATGGTTCTGGATCTGTCAGAACACCAGTTTGCAAATGAGTTTCTTCAATAGAAGTAAGATGTCCAGTTCCAACTAAACCAATACTTCTCCAACCATCATTGATAAATGTTGTCTGGTCTGCTTCAGGACCAACATAGATATATCCTTCACTACGAGTTCTGTAGTCAATAGTATTCTTAAAGTATTTGTCTCCTTTAAATACACCTTCAACACCAGGATTTGGTTTGAGATTAGTATTGCTGAGAACAGTCTGTTTTACAGTACCATTAGAGAATGCAGAGTCAAGAGATAAACCCTTCGGACGATAGTTTACGTCATGAGTTGTAAGTGCTCTGTTAATAGTTGTTGGTTCTTTAGTTGAAACTGTGATACCTTCAGCAAACTTAGACTCGTTGTTAAAGTTATTAGGAGTCTTATCTGCATTACCAGCAGTAACAAGAGTACCCTCAATGTTGACATTCTTTGTACCAGCAACATATGGTACATATTCTTCATTACCAACTTCTGCTGAGTCACCAGCAACTCTCAAGATTGGTTCATCCAGAGTCTCAGTTTCACCTGTAACAGCATTGATCTTCAGGTTTCCGACATACAGATCACCATATGCGTTCAGACCAGAGTAGAATACAACACCAGCACGACGACGTTGTGCCTGAGAATAGAGAACTTCCTTGTCATTCAGAACTCTTTCTTGCTTAGATGGGAATCCAGTTGAATAGTTACCCGAACCAAATCCAGTATATTCAAATGTTTGGTTACCAGCACGAATCTGTGATGTTCTTCTCAGTTCAATATCAATTTGTACTTGTCCCGTGGCATCAAAACCAATCAGTCTATTTTCTTGACCAGACGTAGCTTTACCAGTCAGTGCAGTTAATGTTGGAGTGAATCCACAATCAGCAACAAATGCTTCAATACATTCTTTCGTGATGGAAGATCTATCATTATCCTGATATACTAAACCATGGACAATGTTATCGGCAACTGACTTAGCAGCAGGAGGATCTGCTGTAGGATTATCTTTATCAAGGTCAGGATAAATCTTAGAAACATCTTGTGAATAACCAAGGAATCCAAATGTATCAGTAGGAGAATTAAACTGATCACCGCTTGGCGATACGTCTGCCATCAGGACAGTCAGATAATAAACACCATTCTGTTCACCAGGAATGTGTCTAAGAATAGTATCAATCTGATAGATAAAATAAATTCTATCAAAGTCATCGGTCTGATTATTAAGACTTTGAGTGTCATATGGAATAATTACATTGCTAGCATCAGTTCTTCTTTTGATTACATAACCCGTGAGAGGTGGTCTTGCATTAAGTTCATCTTTTGGAATATAATAACGAAGACGATAAATTCTATTTGGTTTCTGTCTGTTATCATCAATACGCTTCATGTAAGCGTTCTCGGTGTTAGCGAGAGATGGGTTCACATAGATGTTATTTGCAACACTACTCGTAAGGACTGGGTGAATAGTGTTAGTGATGTCTGGAACAACAGAGAGATACCAACCATTTTGTGCTGGATCAAAACGCAATGGTGACTTCTGAATGTTTCTATAAACAGTCAGTGTATTTACATCACCATTGGTATCAATGGGAACTGGAATATCATTGTTAGCATTAGACTCAGTATCAGCAATCTTAAATGTATTTGAGTTTACAACAATTACAAAGTATTCTGTAGTGAGACTGAGTGCTTGCTGACTTCCTGAAGTCTGAACCAAAGGAAGAGCACCAGTAGATGTAACTCCAGCAACAATTCTGCGCTGGAAGAATACTTTATCACCAGTTGTAAAACCATGAGAGAATGTTCCTGTGCTAAATTCTTCAAGGTTAGCATTTACAGATACATCAAATCTTGGGAGTTCTGGATTAGTATCCGAAACATATGCTCTTACAGAAAGACTAGCATTAAAAGGAATTCCTGATCTGATGTTTACAATACTATTGGTAGCACCACCAGCACCTGCTCTAGAGTCTTCTTCCGATGGAGCAATCTTGAATGATGTATTATTGACTTTAATTACATAATATAGTCTGTTAGACTCCATTCCCAGAGGCAAGTAACCTGTGTTACTATAAATTCTAATTGGAGTTCCAGTTTCAAAATTATTTGTGCCCTGTGTGGTAAATGTATTTGTGGTACGATCTACGTTGGTGATGTTATGCTCTTCAATACCATTTGGTGAAAGAATTGCAGAATATTCTTCAATTCTGGAATTCGTTGGATTTGTCAGGTTTGCATAAATCTTATCTGCTGTTCTACCACCAACTTTGAAGAAGTTAATGTTGAATACAGGAGTTTCATTAGGATCTTTTTGTTCAAACAAGAAAAGTCTTGAACCTACAGAATCAGCACTGAGTCCTGATCTACTCTTCTGAACATCTAATGGATAGTATGGAACTTCTGTTTCTTGAGTAGAAAGTGCCTGTGGAGGAACAATGTGTGTAATACTTCCCTTCTTATCAAGAGTAAATGCATCAGGACGGAAACCATCAGCAATCAGAGCTTGTGTACCAAAGTTAGAGTTAGAGTTGGTGATAGAATAGTCACCACCAGACTCAATTAAGTGCTGCTCAGCATAACCAACGGCGAACACCGAAACTGACTGAATAAATGAGTTGTTGGACACACGAATATGATAGTGTCTCCAACCAGTAGTGGCATCACCACGATAGTAAACATAACCAGCAGAATCTTGGTGAAGTGCAATAGAATCAGATGCACCACCTTCTAAGACGAATGATGGTTCTGGAGTTGTCTGCTCACTAAATTTAACGAAAGCACGGTCATCTTTTTGAAGTGAAACACCCGTAAACTGGGCGACAACCATGGATTTAAATCCACTGACTCTACTACCATCTGCCCATAGACCACAAAGACCCCAAGTAGATCTCAGCGAGCAGTTAAAGATATATGGTGAAGATGAGTCAACAGTATCAATCTCAGCTTTAACAATAGCGTTAGCAAGATCTGCTGTTGGTACTGATCCAGCAGGAAGAGAAACGACCTGAATCTTAAACTGACTGTCGTTATCAACTGAAGTGACATTATATGTACCATTGATGTCATCATATGTTCCAGCAACGTCTTCAATAGTAACTTGCTGACCCTCAAAGATTTCATGAGGACCATCTGTAATGATTGTAGCAATAGAACCAGTGACTACAATAGAAGAAATGTCCTTCTGTCCTGCCTGCTGCAGAGGACCAACGATTCTAGTCTCTTGTACTCTAGACTCAAGTTCTCCCGCAGTTACAGGAATAGAAGCAAATGCTCTTGCAGACTTAGCATAGAAAAGGTTTAGATCCTCATCATTAGAATATGTGAAGCAAGTAACCTTGTGGTGGGAGAATGATGGGTTTACAATAGTTGTACTATCAGGATCGTTGTAAACACCACCAAGACCAGATGAATCAGTAGAAGGAAGAGCATCAAACAGCGAGAACTGCCAGAAGTAACATGCACCAGTTACCTTAAAGATAGAAGTTCTAGCGTAACTATCGTTGGCGGGATCTGGAACATAACGAGGACGAACTCTAGTCTTTCTCAAGTCCATACCGACCAGAGATGTACCTCTAGGAACAACCAGACCACCAGATTCTGAGTTAAACTTATAAAGATCGTTGTTGGGATCTAAAATATCAAAGTTTGACTGATCACTCAACTCAGGAACTTCAGCAGTGTTTGCCTTACCAGGACGGTTATCAATAATGTAATCGCCAGGTGACAGATTGATTGTGAACTGGTCATATTTGTCGTTGTTTTGACCAACAACATAAGAGAAACGAGCAACTTCCAGCAACGCTCTCTGAATCGTCTTAAATGGTCTCGTAGGAGAATTGCCATTATTTGAAATCAAGTCCGATGCATTAAAATCATCAGGATTGACATACAGCATTCTTCCAGTTCTGGAAGCAATCAAATTAGTTAATCTGGTTAATGCCATGTTATATTATAACCCAGGTGTTAGTACTTCTGGGTTATTTATATTCTTACTCGGGAAAAGATTTTTCTAAAACATACTCAACTGTATTGGCAACATCTTCCATTGCGTCTCGCAAAAATGGTTGTGATCCAGACTCTTGTTTCATGTTATCGCTGTCGTCACAAAGTGTCCAGCGCCATTCTTTTCTATGTTCGGAATACCAAAGATTGATTTTCATTTTGTATCGGGGAGAATACTACTTGGGTCTAAGTCTATACCACTAAGAAGAGGATGTAAACCTTCTTCTAAGAGATATGCAGATTTTTGATGAATCAATGACACAGACAAAGTTGGATTGTTACATGCTTGTGCAATAAGTTCGTCTGTGACAGAATCTTCGTCCATAGAATCATATGTAAATGGAATCTCATTCAAAAAATATGCTTTTACCAAACCTTCTTCATCAGTTATGACATGCTTAGTTGTTACTTTAAACATTATCGTTCCAGGCAATGTGTACGATGATCCTGTGCTTTCAGTTCCTCTACCATATACTGCATGGCGATCTCAGGATTAGTATCTCCACATGTAAAAACATCTAATGCAGCAGAACCATTTTCTGGCCAAGTATGAATACTAATGTGACTTTCAGATAGAAGTGCCACAATGGTAACACCTTGGGGTTGAAACTTATGGGCAGAAATGTCCAAAAGAGTCAACTTAGTTTTATTTATTGCCTCCATAATTTTTGACAATAAAAATTTTTCATCATTAAGTATCTCAAACGGACATCCATAAACCTCCGTGAAACAATGTTTACCAAGTTTTTCCATCAATTTAAGCGAATAATAGGAGCAAGACCTGCAATTTCTACTGTAGCTAACATATGAATCATACCCTTTACTCCGAGAGCGTCAATCAAGATTGATCCCCCTAAGTTCTCAATCAGAACAGCATTGAGTGGAGAAGGACCAGCCATCAAAGCAACATGACCTTGTGCCAAACTAGCAAAAACAATATCACCCTGAGTCAGAGTTCCAGCAGAAACACCAGTTAATCCTGGTGCTGCCTTATCAACCTGAATGAAATGATTACCCAAAGGAATGTGAACATAATCTTGTGAGAATGTTGGATTAGTTGCACCAATAAGAATCTCACTAGTTCTGCCACCCATGACAGTATACTTCAGTGTTTCATGTGCTCCAAGAACACCATATCCACCAACGCCAGTGGTAAGAGGACCAAGAACATTGTTGGGAGGAAGATTCATGACCTTGACATACATCTTACCAGTAACATCAAGAATGTAATCTCCACCAACTTTATGCACTAAACTACCAACAGTGTTAGTTGTAGTTAAGTGTTGAGTTGGTAACGTAGGATCTGTGGGATTAATTTTTTGTTTCTGAAGAACTTCACCATAGTTTTCTTCAGACTTTGATCCAGTAACAACTTCTGTAAAATCGTTCGTTGAAAGAGAATAAGAACCAGTTGAGATACTAAATGTGCCACTACCCTGTTGTCCTAATCCCAAACCAATGCCAGGAAGAATATCCTGTGATCCAGTGTTGATACTTACTTGCTCTGCTGCATTAAGTTTAATTGTACCACCAGAGATAAGTTCAATATCTTTAGCAGCATTGATAACAACACCACCCTTTCCATTAGACTGGATTGTAATATCACCAGTTCCAAAAATTTCTACACTCTTCTCTTCATCACTACCTGCTTCTCCACCACCAGTTGAAGCGTGTCCCTCAGCGGCAATTTTGATGTTATGATCAGACTTAAAGTGCATATACCCAGTTGATTTAACATCCAGGTATCCTTCGTTTGGAGTAAGTTCTGAACTTCTAGCAACAATCAGAACTGATCCATCTTCTTGCCAGCGCACCATTGAAGCACGATAGTGCCTCATCTCATAGAATCTATCTCCAGGTTTAGCACCTTCAGTGATTTTAAAGTTACTGAGGAGAGTTTTGGTTCTAAGTTCGTTCGCAACTTCAGTAAGTTGCTGCCCACCATCTTGATTAATGGACTGATTAATATCTTGACTCATGGGCAATCAACGTAGCTAACAACACCGAGACGATCCTCATTATATTTATTGACAATACTGTTATACCAGTCAGGTACATCAGCACACTCTACAAATTTGAGAACAGCAATTGCATTGGCACCAATGCCATCACCTACAATGTCAATTCTAGGGATCATATCAAAAACTTTGTTTTGGGGATTTGTGATTCTAATTCCAGTAACCTGACCAGATTCGTTGATGACAGCAGATGCCATCGTAGGATCATCGTTGACATAAACAGTCGGTGATTGAGTGTAATATCCTCCAGGCATTGTAAGTTCAATGCTCTCAAGGATACCACATCTGCCAGAGTTAGTAGGAGCGTAACCTATACCAGGAGATTTTACCACAATTTTAGCAAGATTGCCATCCCCATCAAGTTCTGCTTTCGCAACAGCACCGACACCGAGACCATTGATAGGGACTAGAGGAGGATGCTTAAACTTAGGAAGACCTTTTGGAAGAGGAACAGAAACAACACCACCAGTAGGACTTACATCAACAGGAGATGAGTAGAATATTGGTTCAGAACCATCTGATGGAAGAATAGCAGGACCAGCAGGATTCACTGGAATTTGAACTACTGCAACTTCTTCCTCTTCAGTAGTTGGATCTGGTGGAATCACAACATCTTCTGGAAGAACTCGCGATGGTTTAACTTTAACACACTCGCCAGCATCTAAAGAAATTGCCGTATCTGCATCAGTAGGACCAGTGACAGGATTATACTTGATTGTTTTTCCTGACGCTGTAATTCTTGGCGATCCACCATTCTTCTGTCTAAGAATAGTACCAGATGCAGTAACACCAATATAAGTATTGTTTGTATATGCCGAGAGTGAAGGAGTATATGCAGAGGGAGTGTTTGGTGTTGCAACAACATAGCAACGATAGTATTCCTGATCATTTACATCATACGACAGAGGATTAAATGTAAGTTCACTTGTCGTAGCACCTTGATAGTTACATGACACATTAGTTGCTACAGTATTAGTTTCCCATCCACTGATGGTAACTGTATTTCCATCTCCATCAACAACTGAAAGACCAGTATCAACAAAAGTTGTGACTTTTTTATCAATAGTTTCAGATCTAGTTCCATCAGTAACATTAACCCAGGTGGTTTCAGACAGAGGGTTATATGTTCTCTGCCACTGATAAGCAACGGTATAACCAGGAACAGTAACTGCTGCTGTTGTTGCCAATCTAAGAATTTCTTGATCAGGATGAATAACTGTTTCAGGTGGTTGATTAGTAATTCTAAGATCAGTTACACAAACGGGAGATGGTTTTACAGCAGGATCATAACTGATAACTGACTTGGCAGTAATGCCAGTTCCTGCTGTAGTTCCATACTCCAAAGTATCACCAATTCTAGTTGATTTACCACCCAGATTAGATGTCCATCCATCAGGAAGTTTGTGATCTGTGATAGTAATATCAAAGTCAAATGTTTCATTTACATTACCAGCAGTCGCACTCGTATCAATACAGAAATTAATTTTTGCTTGTCCTGGTTCAAACTTAAGAATGGCAGAACCACCATCAAAATGTGTTCCATCAGCAGCAGTGCCATTTGACGTTACTACTTTAAGTTCAGATGCTGGTGCATCAGCAGGGACTCTAGTAATAACAAAACATGCTTCAGTTCCACCATCAGCAATAATGTTATCTGTCTCATATGTAATTTTCTTTTCACCAGCTTCGGGTGGAAAGACTACAGGATTTGACTTTTGTTTTTTGTCAATCAAATCCTCAGTAATTGGTGTGTCTGGTGGAGTGATCAAAGGATCTTTTGTTGGATCTTCTTCAGCTTCTTTTGTCAGAGGAACTAAAGTTCCATTTGGCAGAGAGAACACAATGGAACATGTTCTATGATTCAATGCTTTACTCAATGAAGGAAGATGATGACCAGGATAATTTTTCTCACTAATATCATCAACTGCTCTATGAATAGATGCACTATATGTAACAAGATTTAATCCCTTTGGTTGATCTACTTTATTTGTCTTAACCTCAATAAACTTTTCCGATTCTCCTGCCGCAAATTCTACCTTCTGTGAAAGAATTACATTATTCTTAACAGGAAAAGCAGGTGTTTGACCATCAGGATCAGGATGAGTTGCATATTGATTCTCGCCCAACTTGCTTTGCATCACAATATCACTCTCTTCATTCTTAGAGAGACCTTCAGTGATACCATAAACTCTTACGGTATCGGTCTTTCTTGCATGTACTGCAAAAATAATTATACCTTTCCCTAAAGAATTGTTTCTCTTAATCTTAAACTTCTGTGTTTGACCAGATCTAATTTTATCTCCAACAGAATATAATTGATAAGTAGCATCAAACTGATCTTCGCGAGCACTTGTAGGAACCACAACATATGTTGTTGATGGAGTATATGGTCCATCAGGTTTAACTCTATTTGGCGGTGGAGTTGGTTCTTCTGGAACAAATGGTGGGGGTGGTGGTTCTGGTGGTGGAGCACCCTGAATCACTTGAATAACTTTAGTGATTCTAAATGTTGCGTTAGCATCACCACCATTAATGGTAACAATATCTCCAACTGCATATTGATTGCTACCACGATTTCCAATAGATCCTGATACTACTTTTCCATTATTATTAACTCTAATATTGATAGTAAGACCACTACCAGTTCCTCCATCAGTTCCAACTCCGTCTTCTACACCAGTAATATAACTAGATCCTCCACTGTTCAGAGTAATTTCATCTGGATATCCAGTCTCATTCTGAACTGTTGGAATTTCTGTAGTTTCTGGAGTATCGGTGTCTGGGTCAGTGCCATCACCACCACCATCATCATCATCGTCACCTCCTGGTGGTGGATCAGAAGGAGCAAGGTTTGGTTGATTATTAACATCATCGCTACTACCACCAGATCCAGATAATCCTTGAGAAAGATTATTACAGAAATCAAGAATACTTCCAGTAACAGCATCCTCTGCTTCAGTAAATGCTGTAAGGAGATTGCTACTAGCATTTGCGGCAAATCCAGGAATCTGTTGCGTACCAAGATTTGTGCCTTTCTCGTATTCTTTAGTCTCTGCCTGAATTTGAGATGTTGACTTTGTAATATCTGTATTTAAATTATTAATACTCTGCAGACCACCGTTCAAAGATTCTACCATTCCAGAGGTAAGACCATATCCACCAGGAGAGTTAAATGCAGTGACCAATGCTCTGCTAGCAGCAGTAGAACAACTTCCAGAACCACTACAACTCAGACCAAGGAAACTTAAGATCGCATTAACTGCCTCACCAAGCATGTTAGCAGAAGCACCAATAGCACCAACAATAGAACTAATTGAACTGGTAATATCACCAACAACACTCAAAACCTCAGACATTATCTGGTTCATCATTCCCGTGACAAGGGAATCTAAACAACCAGTGACAGCGCCAATAGCAGAATCTACAAGTCCCTCAAGAAGAGATCTTGCCATGCCTTCAATCATGCTTTCAATATCACCAAAAGAGCAGAAAACTTGCTGTAAAATATTGTCAAGCATGGGTTTGATGGTGCCCAAAATTCCTTCAATGGGAACCATGATCTTTTTAATGATTGCATCAATTGCTTTCTTGGCATACTTTGTCAGAATTGCCTTGATCCAACCAACACCATTACGAACAATACTAGTAATTGCACTAACGTACTTTGAAACATAAGAAGTAATGCTAAACAATTCACCTGTTATACTGTTCACAAGTTTGTCGCCAATGCTTCCATTAGTGTCCTGAACAATCTTCAAAAAGTCTCCAATGACAGCACCAATGGAGTTACCAATAGCAGATCCTTCACCACACTTTTTAGCAGCAGGTTTAGACTTACCGTTCTCTGGATTCTTATCGGCAGGAACAGCTGCTTTGTACTCCTGGTTATCAGGAACAGTTGTAGTAACTTGATTAGAGTTCTTAGGGTTAGGAATAAAGAGAGCTTCTAACTGATACTGTCTTACCTGTGAAAACTTTTCTTCCTCACCAAAGATTGGATGAGTGATCGTTGACTTAGACTTGATATAAGGAGACGTGAAGTTTGGACCCATAAATCCAACCAACACAAAATCTCCCTTCTCATAATAAATATCCTTTCCTTTAATAGAAGGAATCCATGGCAGAGCATCCTTCGCAGTGTGATTTTCTTCGCAGTTAGACTCATTAATATCACAATATCCATACAGCGCAGGGACTCTAACTTGATACGTTGAACCACCCTCTGGTCCTGCTTGGTTTGCAGAGCATCTGCAATCAACAACCCAACCGAGAAGTTCTGTAAAAGTATTAATTTCTTTACTCGCTGCCATAGATCTACTGTGTTAGGGTTTTACAAATTTCTAATTCTGTATAGACATGCACGATGTCTTCTGTGTAGTGTCTCAACTTCGTGATCAAGTAGAATCCTGAATATTTATTACTGGTAGGAACGTTTGATGTGAGACCACCAATACCTTGGGGATTGGGAAAGTTTACGATAATATGATCTCCTGCCTGCAATCCCAAATGACCAGGAATTTTAATTGTACTAGTGTTTCTGCGAATCGCCTCAAGAAGAGCACCATAGTTAATTGATGTGTGCTCAGGATTAGTTGGTTCGTTATCTAACGTACCACTGTCAGAACTATTATAGTATTGTACCATATATTCTGTCTCAGACAAATATGTCACTGGCATGAATGCCACATCAACAGGAGCACTAGTCTCACTATTTTTTAGTGGTTCTGGAACACCACTCTCAATCTTTTTAAAGGAATTTAAAGAAGTATCAAAGAGCATCTTAATTCTTTTTGTTCTCGCACCACTCATGATCTGCTCATAAACATCAGACTCCATGACATTTGAAGAGTGAACATAACTTATAATATTCAATGCTTTGTCTTCATCAGATGCATCTGATACGTTCACAGGAACAGATTTATATTTTCTTTCTTCACCAACATTTTGAAGTTCGGTCATCAACTTATACAATGATCTGAAATTATACTTACCAAATGTCTCCCAGAACATGTAACCTGTTGGTCTATTCTCTTCTTGACCAGATGCTCCCTGTGATGCCTTCGGTGTTGCTTTTGAACAAGAATCATTAATAATTTCATATGGTCTTCTGTTATGACCAGGAATTTTAGAAACAGATTCAGACATCTCTGTGGTTATTTCACTAGTGTCTTTAGCAGTTGAAATGTATTCTTGAAGAATGTCTGAAATGACAGTGTTATAATCAATTCCAGTAGAAGAATCTGCTGGCCAAGAACGTTTAATTGTTGTTGCTAACGAAGCAAGTGCATCCTTTGTTGTGAGTTCAAGGGTATACATTTTCTTCTGGCGATCAACGATTTGATCTGAGATTCTTTTTACAAAGAAACAATTATCACCAGAGAAATCTCTTGATTTTACTTCACGACTACTGTCACTCACAGACTCTAGTGGGTCAATAAACAAAACCTCTACAGGACATAATGGTCTGATGCCCTTATTATCATACAGTTCTTCAAACACACCTGTAGAATCAAAAAGAGTTACCGTGGCACTCACGAAAGGATCATACAATGTCTCATAATATGAGAATGTAATGACATCAGGAAACTCCGTTGCCTCTCCTTGAGGGGCAAGACCAGTTACTGTCTCCGTGTCAGGGACATCATAGATTCTGACTCTTACTGGAAAAAATTCTGACTCAACTGCTGAACTCATTTTAGTTGTCTACGATAATGTCCTGAGTAAAAAGTATGACCTGACTGAATGGATCTTCAGTTCCTTCAGATATAGTATCTATATTAGTTTTTTTGGATTCTTGAAGTTCTGGTGGAGCACTTAAGATAGGAACAAAATTATCAATTTGAGACTCTTCTGCTTTTCTGAAATCTTCTACATCTGCCTCAATAATTTTAACAAATTTTGATAACTCCTCTAGTTCTTTTTCTTCACTCTCAATACCATCGCTAATTTCATCTTCAATCATTCCTAGGATGTTTTCCTGATTCTCTTGTACACTCAGACCAGATTTTTTAATTATATCCTCAACCTTTTGGAATGGTTTCTCAAATAATGATTTCAAAATTTCTTGTCCGATTGGTCTTTCTAAGGGTATAATCACCAATGGTTCTTTAATTTTTGCCATATCAATAACAGTTGGTCGGTCTACAACAAACTTACCAATGTCATCATAAATGTTCTTACTATTGTACTCAACCTTATGTTGCTTCAGCAATTCTGGTACGACAATTGCACCCTTAGCATAATTATCTCTAAAATAGTTAGCACCACGACCGCCTCTGTGTCTCTCGCCTGCTACACCAGTAGGATAACCCATAAAGAATGTAGCACCACCGACAAACTTTGCAGCTTCTTGTGATAGTTTTCCCTTTGACTTAAAATCATCAAGAACTTTTTGTGCAACTTGTGGGTTACCAGCACCAAATCTTTGTGTGAGAAGTTCTAGACCATTTGACTGTTTTGCTAATTCAAATATCTCTGCTGGTTGAATAGCAACTGGTCCATATTTTGCAGCGGCAGCACTATCAGCACTAGTTCCATAAATTGCAGCAGAGTATGGGGAAAATTGTTCTTGTGCCGTAATAACTTCTGCAACAGAAGGACCAGCAGCAGATCTATTTAAAATTACCTGCATGACATCAGCAACATTCTGATCACCAGATGCCTCCAGTGTGGCAAGGTGAGCAGCAGCAACTAAATCAGCACCAGATGATTTAGCATCATCAATTGTAGCGGCATCCAAAGGATCAACAGATCCTCCACCAAAACCACCATAAAGTCCTGAGAAAAATTCATTTAGACCAGCAACCATCCCAAGAGTTCCTTGTGCAAGAACTGCTGCGCCAATGTTGATAAGATCTTCTATCAGACCATTTCCTCTCTTTGCTTTCCTATAAGTTCTAGTATCCTTCTCCTCATCCTCCTTACTTCTTTGCTTCTCCAGTAAAGATTCCTTAATACTAAGATGTCTATTAACAATAGTAGATTCAAACAACTTGTTATCAATAATTTTAGCGTAATTTATTTTTCTAATGTTATTGAGCAACTTCATTAAGTTACCCATAAGAGAATCAAATCTCTTAAACAGATAACTCCAATCCTCAACATCTTCCTGTTCTACAATATAGTCTACATCAACCTGAGAAACCATGTAATGTTCTTTTTCTTCATCGTCAAGTTGCAATAACCAATTAGGAACAATAGGAATGACCATGCTGGCAACATTTCTAAGTTCCTGTTTAATTTTCTTCACAGGAATCATCTGTGTAAGTGCTACAACCTTTGCCTTCGCTTTCTGAACAGGACCAACCATCGGCGTTTTCGCCGTCATTCTCTCATAAGTAAGTTTTTTTCTTGCCTGTTCCAACTGGAAGGGAGACATGCCCTGCTTTGGTGTAATCATCCTACCGACCTATAAAGGACTCTTGGTTTATATAACATAAGAACTTTTTCACTACTGGTATCTTCAAAGTCTTTACTATATTCCTTCGCAACTTCCATCTGTTGCTCCCCTGGTATATTATTTAACGAAGATTGATCACCAAAACTCTGGAACATTTTTTGAATAGTCAAATCAGGAACAAATGGAATACCAGTTCCTACTTTACCCTCACCAACAATCTTAGGACCAACTTTACCAGGACCAACAACTTGTAGGGGACCAGATCTAATTAGATCTGCTTCTTCTTTTCTTCTCTTAGGACCAACACTAGCAATATCCCCTTGAACTAGATCAGCAAGAGCTCTAATGTTTCCACTGCCCAATGCTCTGTCACTAGGACCATGAAATAGAATAGCATTGGGTCCTCTGTTATAAAGATAAGATATAATACCAGCTTGCTGTTGAGGTTTCAGATATTTGTACATCGGATATTCTTCATCATATTTCTCATCAATCTCTTCAGCATGTCTACTCATCGTAGACTCCATTTCACCGACAGTGCTAGTGTCTCCTCCCCTTACTGGTTTAGTTCCAGAGAAAATATTATCATAGAACGTAGTTCCATAACCAATAGTATCCACTCCTTCAGTATCCACATATGTGAACAACTTCGTTGATGGTTTGTATGCTTTGGATCTTGGTGTTCCTTTAATTGACTCGGACATACCTTCACCAATATAATCAGCGAGTCTATTACCACCACCAGTTCCAGGAACAAATGCTCCTAATGCTTCGTGTTTTTTAATGAATGGTATTGCAGCTGCAACACCACCAGATCCGAATGAGTTATTAGAAAAACCAGATAATCTCTCAAAACCAATATCAGGAAAACGATCCTTTGGTGGTATATAATGAGGCAACAGAGTTTTTACTTTCTCATCAATCATCAACTGCATAAACTGCGGCATCTGACTGATTGGAATTACAAATTCTGTTCCTGCCTCACCGACTAGAATCTGACCCAAGAATTGAATAGCACCCTCAGATTTACCATAGTTTGGTGCAGCAGGACCAGTTTTTGGTTTTGATTCGGCACCATGAGTGTTGATCCATTCACCAGGGTCCATGTATGTTTGAAACTGTCCATTACTAGCAGGAGGATCAACTGAAATTTCCCAGTGAAGGTGTGGAGCATATGTATCTAATGCACCAGATCCAGATCCACCAACGTTTGCAAGCAATGCTCCTGCCTTAAACTTATCTCCTGGTTGTAATCCAGGTGGTCTATCTAAGTGACCGAAAAAATGATATGCTCCGTGCTCAGCATCCTTCCATACAATCCAATAACCATATCCAGAGTCTGCAGGTCCACCAAGTTGAGTGTTAACATGAGTAACTTCACCATCAAGATAAGCATACATTGGTGTACCAAAATCTGCGCCGACATCATATCCTTTGTGGTCAGATGATGTAGACTGTCTATATCCTTTACCAGATGTAATTACAATTCCCTGTGCATCAACATCAGTCTGAGCAAATGGACTATAAGATACTGCTAAATCTGCACCCGTCTGCCCTTCATATGCAACAGTTCCTGATGTTCCTGTAAGACCAGCAAGTTTATCATCACCAGCAAGTGTTGCTCCTGCCTCGGTTGGTTTCCTAGATCCTCCCCCAGGATCTGCCACTAAACCTACAACAGATTGTGTAAAAACTGCTGCAGTGATATTAATTAGATCTTGAAGTAAATTAGATGCCTTTGATTTCTTCTTGTTATTTTTGTTTTTAAGAGATTCTTCCTTGTCTTCAATAAAACCAACATATTTTTGTTGTCTAAGAAGAGTTTCTATTCTCTCTCGCTCAAAGATCGCCTTTGATTGTTCAATATGACGTTTATATCCGCTCTCTAATTTTGTGAGAAATGATTGAATAGAGTCCAGATAAGAACTCATTCTTCCTAAGAAGAATTTATTGATAAAATGATCAGACTTATTTGCTCTGACGATCCTCTCTACTTTATATTCGGGGACGATTACCTCATCATTGACTTTATCCAATGACATGATAAGACCAGCAGAAACTATGTTTACTGGTGATACTTTTGTATTCGCCACAAGATAATCAGGAGACTCATGCTCCCGATTCTTGTTAACCATTGGAGTCTTTGGTGTTATCATTTTTCGCCGTAGAACTTACGTCTAGTGAAGAGTGTCGTAGGAGAATTAACACCATTAGGAAGATCCTTAGTTGAAGAAACTTGCATTCCTCCTTCTCCACCACTTCCACGATTCATTCCTGCAGCATCTCCTGGCAGTGAAATATAATCAGGTGGTAGAGGAACAATTGTAGGAGTTTTAGTGGCACCAGACTTCATTTCAGTCTGTGCTTTCTCAAGTTTAGTAGATCCTCCAGTAATCTGCATGTTTGAATATGTACTCATGTCAACATTTTGAACTGGCATCATCACAATCGTAGGAGATCCCTTATACATTGTAGACCTAGGAGTTGTAGTAGTGCTTCTATTTGAAGAAAGTCTCAATGGATTTGATTTAACACCAGACTTAGATGTCTGTTTTAATTTTATAAGAACGCTCTTTGGTGCCATGCGAGTCATACCAGATCTACCAGAAGATTTCTGTGGTCTGTTTTTAGCAAAAGAGTTTTTATACTGAGCAACAATACCACCCTGACTATAAGAACTTTTACCCTTATATCTCTTAGTGAGATTTTGATAGTTATTTTGTGGTGCTAACTTCGTAGTAATATTTCTAAGTGATCCCTTTGTAATGCTATTTGAAGCACTAGAAGACATGGAATCAAAGTATCTCCTAGAATCTGTGTTGAAGAGTTCTAAATTAGAGATACCGCCAGATGCTTTATTGATCGTTGGTAAAGTTTTAGAATCAATTTCCTTTGGTTTAGCTCGTGCTGCATCACTTTCCAAAATCTTCGTCAAATCTTCTGGATCAGTATGAATTGTTCCTGGTTTTAGATTATCTACAAGTGCATCACGCTGTGCTCTCATCATGCGTTCCAATGAAGAACCAGTTCCTTCACCAAGAAGACCACCCACAGTTATAAACTTTTCAAACCAACCTTGAATTCCTCTGTTTGATTGCATCTGTTCAATCAATCTCTGATCATATTTTTTCAATATTTCTTGCTGTTCTTCGGGAGTTTTTTCAGCAAATTTTCTTGCAAAATGATCAATCTGCATCTGTTCAAGTTTGTTTAACCCCATCTGCATTGCGATTTCAGCGAGCCATCCAATACCAAAAGATGCAGCGCCCCTAGCAAGACTACCTCCAGTTGGTTTAGGAATTTTAAATCCTCCTGGTTTAATAGGAGATAGTCTAGCATTACCACCTCCGCCTAATTTACCACCAGTTGGTGTTCTTCTATGAACTGGTGGTTTTCCACCACCGCCGCCAGTGCTGGGGCGAGTAGCATTAGGAGAAGCAAAGATCTCTTCTAAAGCTTCTCTGGCAGCAGTTGATCCTGCAGAAGGTTGAGTCCCTCCCATAGGACTTTGAGGAGCTGCTTGTGGAGCTGGTTGCATTGCAGTAGGTCCAGTTGCCCCACCGCCAGGAGCTACAGGAACTTTTGGTCTCTTAAATGGAACTATATTTGGTTTCCCTGGTACAGCAGGAGTTTTGGGAGTAACTCCTGGTGTCGCTGGTACTTGTCCAGGACGCAATGGTGTAGGTTTACGAACTGGCGCTGGTTCTGGAGTTGTTGGCGCTGGTGCTGGTTTTGCTGGTGCTGGAGTTGCTGGTACTGGTTGTCCAGGACGAACTGGTGCTGGTACTGGTTGTCCAGGACGAACTGGTGCTGGTGCTGGTACTGGTTGCCCAGGTTTAACTGGTGTTGTCTTCGGAGTAGTGTTTGGGGTAGTTTTGGCAGGTTGCTGTGCAGGAGCACTCTGACTAGCAGGAACATTAGCCGCCCCTGATGGTACTTTTGGTTTAGTTTTAAGAGGAACACCAGTAGGAAGTGGTGGGAACTTAGGAAATCTTGGAAGACTTACACAAGTACAATCATCATCGTCATCATCACCATATCCATCTTCACCAAAATCTATTGTCCTATCAAGAAGGTATTCTTCAAATGTGTTTTGGTATAACTCTGTTCTACGTTCAAATAATTCTTTCTCTGTTACGATCTGAAGGTTCTGTAGTTTAACTACATCCTTCATCAACTTTTCAGTTGCGATCATCTTGGCTTCAATAGCCTTCAGATGACCCTGAAGAGTTTTATTTTGTATTTTAGGAAGTTTTATGTCCTGTAACTTAACCGTAGGAAGTACAGGAGCTTGAGCTGGTTCTTCATTTAAACCAACTACTTGGTCTGGCGTAATGGCAGGAGCAACATTAACAACCTTTACAGGAGGATTCGGATCAGGAGTCTTATTAGGATCGCCCTGAATCTCACCACCATATGAACTTTGTGGTTTATTATTTTCTTGTTCCTGATTTTGTTGCTCTTCTGCCATTACTGTTGTTGTGCTCTGCGGGCGTTTTCTTTTTCAATGAATTCAACTAATAAACTCACATATACATCCCGTTCCCAGGGCATCATATTTTCAATCTCTGTCAAGCTATATTTATGATGCTGCATGAGATTAAAATTGAGGCGGAAATAGTTTTCCAGATTATTCTGAAAAACCGCTATGCGAAAAAATTTGCCAATCCCTCAATTGTGACATCACTCATAACTTTTGTCTTAGGATTTCTAACCTGAACAGTATGCTTAAGTTTTGGCATCGTGTTTAAGAAGTCCTGAACTTTCTGATACTGTTTTGAGTTCAGACTTTCTACAAACTCAGTAAGTTCCTTCTTAGTGGAATCTGCTGCTTCCCAGGTCTCCTCATCATTGTAAATTGATTCAATACATTCAACAACATATTCAAAAGTATTTTCAACCATACTCTTATCAGCATCAACTTTTTTATTCATCAGATACTTCATGGTGGGATATTTCATCTTAACAAAATACCCATTATTCAAATCAATAGTGTCTGTATGTTCTTTCTCTTTATGGACTTTGATGTCATCAATATCAATCTCAACTTCAACCTGAGTTTCATTATCATCAGGACATGTAATCATAAATTCAAGCATTTCACCAACAGACTTGGCGCGAACATTTAAGAAGATGTACTCAATATCAAATGTTGATAATGAATCAAGATCAATTTTAGTCTGAATACAGTTTCCAAGAATGGTCAAAATTGCTTGTGTAATTTCATCCTCTTCTTGAGATTCCAACGCAAGAAGTAAGATTTTCTCTTCCTTAACTACAAATGGTCTATACTTTACTTTTTTATTTGTTGATGGAATAGTCAATTCATAAATTGGACTATTAATTTGAGGTAATGCCATAATTTAAACTTTATAATTTAAGAAGTGAATGATGCGACGTGCTTTTCGTAACGGAACGCAACTCTCAATTTATTTAGTGTGCTAGCGCCATAGGATAGGGGAACACTCTCAATAGAGTATGGATATACATTCTTAAAAGAATAAATGATACTTTGTCTATTATTGTTTCCAATGTTATCTTTATATGACTTGGTAACAGTCATATCACAGACAATTTTATCATAGTATTCAACACTAACAACATTAGATCTAGTTAATCTGTTATCACCATCAAATGCATCAAATGGTAATGCGCCTGCTTGGTTCGTATTCAATCTATGTTCAGGGAACATTGAATAAAACCAGGACTCAAAAAACTTCTGAGGATTCATCTGATTGGTTTGAATAAAACTCAATCTCATATCGTTATATAATCTGCCATGTGAATATTGAATCATTCTACCAGCGTAGATGCCATCAATTTCATTAGTTGCAGCGAAAGATCCTGGTAGTTGTGCCTCATCACACAATAGCAACATGTTTTGAAACTTACCTCCAATATTTTTTTCAGCAAATCCAGCTCTGCTCGCTGCTTCTTCAACAGGAGATCCAGATGGTATGATTAAATTCATTTCATATTCATTTGAATACGATCCACCCTCGTCTTTATTGAAGATGCTTCTTATCTCAGATAACTTTGCCACTCTAAATAAAGATACTTGTTGTAATTATATTTATGGCATACTCGGGGAAGTATCAACCATTAAATCCCAAGAAGTATAAAGGGGACTACAGACAAATTTTCTATAGATCTCTGTGGGAGTTGAAATTTATGAAGAGGTGTGATACTCATAACCACATTTTAGAATGGGGTAGTGAAGAGATTATCGTACCATATCGTTCTCCAGTTGATGGTAGGATGCATCGTTACTTTGTTGATTTCTATATCAAAGTCCAGGGACAAACTGGTGTGGTAAAGAAATACTTGATTGAAATCAAACCAAAGAAACAAACTCTTGAACCCAAGAAACCAAAAAGAAAAACACCACGTTATATTACTGAAGTAACAACTTATGTCACCAATCAGGCGAAGTGGGAAGCAGCGAGAGAGTGGTGTGCTGACAGAAGAATGGAATTTCTCATACTCACAGAGGAGCACTTAAATGTCTAGAGGATTCGGCAACAGTGTAAGAACTAAAGGTGGTTTAGAGAAGCATATCGTAAAAGAATCTGGTGGGCAGAAAAAAAGTAAAGAATGGTATCGTAGACAAGTATTTGAATATCTCTACGATAATATGACAGATCAGGTAGAACCAGAGAAACTTTACTTCTACGAATATGATCCAAAATATAAAGAAAAGATGGATAAGTATGACATTTATCCTTTAGTGTATGCTCTTGATAACAGTAAAGATAATTTTCTTGGTTCTAACATTCATTATCTTCGCGACAGAGAAAAGGGTCCATACGCTCTTGCCCTCCTAAATAAAAAAGCAAGGATTATTGAAAAAACAATCCACCGTTACATCTTCAAACAAGCAGATAATTTATTCTTTGAAGTGAAAGAGGAAGATTGGGAGTTTATAGCATCTTTACCCATCCATAAATTTATAGAAAACTAATGGCGAGATCATCAAAAACCTTAAGATACCCTCAAGAGTTTACTGTAGATACTCCTACAACTGATTACATAGAATTCTATGCAGTTAGACCAAAATTTGGTGAAAATTTTCGTAAGGGTGGAATTAAATATAATTATCACCCAACTAGAGTTATTCTCAATGTTCCACAAAAGGTGGTTGAAAATCATTCACAAAATTGGAACAATGCTGCGCTCGGAGAACTTACTCCAGATTCCATTAGTAGATTAATTTCACCATTCAGGACTGAAAACCAGGGAACACCGTTGCCAATGTTAGATCAAATAGGTGAAGTAGGAAACCTTGGAATACGTTTCGCAGAACAAAAAGCTCTTGAAGCAGCAGTGAAAGGAATGCAAACCATGGGCGCAAGTGGAATCACTCCAAATGGAATTTTATCCGCAACTGGAGGAATTGTATATAATCCAAACCTAGAAATTTTGTATGAAGGACCAGATTTTAGAACATTCAACTTCCAGTTTGTTCTTTTCAACAAATCAGAAGGAGATGCTCAAGAAATCTATAACATTGTGGAATGGTTTAGGGAACAATCAGTTCCATCATTGAACAATCGTGCTGATTTTGGTAATGGCAGTGGTGCTGCTGGTGGCGATACTAATAGACCAGACACTGACACTGGTAACACACCATCCAGCGCAGGTTGGTCATTCAACTCAAAATCAAGATTTTTGGCACAACCACCATTTATCTTAATGACATATAAAAGAGGTGCTGGTGATCACCCATTCATGAGACCATTACTCCCTGCTGCATTGAATTCAGTTTCCGTTGACTACACACCAACTGGAAACTACACAGTAATGAATGATTTTGATTCCAGAGATAAAGCAACTACTGTTGCTGCAAATATTACCATTCAACTTACAGAAAGAACAAATCTAACTTATGAAGATTTGAAAGAACTCCAATCAGCCGCTCTTAGCGGTAACTCCAGTAGAACTTACCGCGCTCCCGAATAATCAGCCATGTTTTTCTCAAGACTCCCAAACTTAGAATATTCTGCTAACAGAAGATCGTTTCAGTTCACCGATCAAGATTTTGTTGTAGCAAAGAATATTTTCAAAAGTTATTCTCTATCTAAAGGTTTAACTGCCACTAACTTGTTCTTTGAAGCTCAATTAGAGGACGGTGATAGACCAGAATATGTGTCACAGAGATATTACAACAACCCATTCTTTGATTGGGCAGTTTTACTGTTCAATAACGTAAAAAATGTTGAAGAAGACTGGTATATGGATAATGAGAAATTTGAAAAGTATATGTATAAAAAATATACCGATCCTTGGGCAATTAAGCACTGGATTACCAAAGAACTAAAAAATGCTGAGGGTGAAATCGTTCAACCAAAAGGAATCATCGTTTATTATGATGAAACTGACGTAGATTCTTATTCTAAGAGATATATCAGAACTTACGATGATGGTCAGGGACAGATTGTGGAAGTTATTGCCAAAGGACTAGATGCAGTAGAACCAGTGACTCACTGGGAGCATGAGAGTTACCTAAATGACGAGAAATCTAGAATTCAACTGATTGATCCAAGATTTATTGAAGATTTTGCTCAGTTGTTTGAAGTCAGTGTTGGATATAGAACCAATGCTTATCTCACTTCCAATAAACTGAAGAAAACTTTGAACAGCGGAAATATCTTTAGTAACATCTCAGTATAAAAAAAGGGGGCGTATGCCCCCTCAGAATCACTTAAGTGTTTCAACAGCAGCGAGTGCTTTCTGACGAAGTTCCTCGGGAAGAGGAACATAACCAAGAGAGTCTGCCTTCTGTTGCTGAGTAGGTGTCAGCATCCAGCGAAGCATTGTCTTCACGTCCTCATTCTTTTCATACTCAGGATATGCAAGAATCCAGGTCAGGGAGACAATAGGATAGGCATTAGCACCAGCAGGGTTGGCGTCAGCACCACGGAGTTGATCATCAAGAATGATCTCACCAAGACCAGCAGATGCAGTCTCAGCAGATGCCTTCACAAAGTTACCAGCACGGTTCTGAATAGCAACCTGTTGAAGATCGCCCTTCACATAACCATAGTTTACATAACCAATAGAACCAGGAGTGTTAGTGATCTGTGCGGCAACACCAGAGTTACCTTTTCCACCAACACCAACAGGCCAAGAGACTGCCTTACCAGTTCCTACAGTCTTCTTCCACTCAGGAGAGAATGCAGACAAAGAGTTGGTAAAACCTTTGGTAGTACCAGAACCATCAGAACGATGGACGGTAGCGATGCGCTTATCAGCACAACCGAAGGTAGACCAGTTAGTGATCTTGCCGAGGAATACATCAGCAAGTTCGGTCTGAGTCATCTTGACTTCACAACCAGGATAGTTGTAGGTAGGAACGATAGCACCACCAGTTATGGGGATGTGAACCATACCTTCAGCAGGTTGCTTGGCGTCAGACACGGCACCATCAGAGGCACCGAAGTCAACGGTCTTTGCTTTGAACTGACGGACACCAGCACCACTACCAACTGCTTGATAG
>Ga0213859_10000106_pt1 | contig 37472 bp, 31 predicted proteins | sample PICome_2_FD_160133 | JGI IMG/M metagenome (GOLD analysis project Ga0213859, IMG submission 160133) | Coastal seawater microbial communities near Pivers Island, North Carolina, United States - PICO304 | ecosystem: Environmental > Aquatic > Marine > Coastal | place: USA: North Carolina...
ATCAAAGACCGTCAATCCACCTTTAAACGCCGCTCCAGTATCTATATTCCAAACATTTGCGCGCTTTTCAGGTCTTGTAAATCCTTCTTTAGAGAGAGGCGTATGTCCAATAAAGATTTCAGTATAGTGACTAAGTCTTTTGGGAAGTTCGTTATACCCACTAGATTCAACCACGGTAGCCAGTTCCCATAGTGTTCGATCCCAATAAAACATCTGTTCAAAATACTCCTGTGACACGCCTCTTAAATTGGTATAACCCGCGTGTAAAAACAATCGGTTTTGGGCATCAATAAAATAATTTTCGAGTGACTCATAAAAATGAATATGTCTTTCGACAGTTTCCTTAGAAGCACGCTCGTAAGATCTTTTTGTCATTTCACCTCCATGAAGCAGCCAAGTCACCGGCGCCTCGCCTTTGGTCAAAAAATCATAGCAAAGCACATCGTGATTCCCCCGAATAAATCGACAATTGTATTGCGCTTTAAGTTCAATCAAAAAATCAACAGTCTCTACTGCTTCGCTCCAGGCATCAACATAATCACCTAAAAAAATGAGTTCATCATCTGCTTTTAATTCAGTTCGTTCTAGTACCTGAACCAAGGCTTTTTTAGCCGCATGAATATCTCCTATAACAAGTGTTCTCCCCACGTTTCAAAGTTTTTTCAAAAATAATGGAACTTAATTTTTTAGTTTATGTTTGTGAGGTTGTTAAATCATTAAGAAGAATGAAAAAAGTTTTTTGCATCGGCGAGGTTCTCATTGACTTTGTCGCAGAAAATCAAGGAAAAGACTTGACTTTAGCACATACCTTTACCAAAAAAGCAGGTGGAGCTCCCGCAAATGTTGCCTGCGCTATTGCAAAACTTGGCGGACAAGCTTCTTTCATCGGAAGTGTCGGAAAAGACCCCATGGGAATGTTTTTGTTGAATGTACTCGAAAATGAAGGCGTCAATATTTCCTGTGTTCAGCGCATGCCTCATTTTACTACCATGGCCTTTGTATCCATTTCAGAAGACGGAGAACGAGATTTCATTTTTGCCAGAGGTGCAGATCACTTTTTGAAATACGACAAAGACTTACAAAAGAATTTCGAAAACAATATTGTGCATTTTGGAGCTGCTACCGCACTCTTAGGCGGAGAACTTGAAAAAGCCTATGACCACTATTTTTTTGACGCCCTGACCAAAAATTGCTTCATCAGTTTTGACCCCAATTATAGAGAAGACCTCTGGAAAGAAGAAAAAGAAACCTTTATCACTAAGTGCAAAGCTTTTATTGAAAAGTCTGATTTGTGCAAATTTAGCGAAGAAGAGGCCTTTTTGATTTCTGGAAAAGACACCATTGACGAGGCTTGTAATGAATTGCATCGACTTGGGGCAAAAATTCTAACCATTACACTTGGAAAAAAAGGAACCTACCTGAGTACCATCACAAAAAGTCAGCTTATTCCTAGTGTTTCTGTTCAGCCCGTAGATACCACTGGAGCTGGAGACGCCTTTATCGGATGCCTCTTAAAACAACTTTCACAGAAGTCAGAATTAAAAAATCAAGAGCTCTCATTCGACAGTTGGGCGAACATGATTCAAATAGCAAACAAGGCAGGAGCCATAACCACCACCCAGTTTGGAGCGATTGCAGCACTGCCGAATCAGTCAGACCTTGATCAGGTTTAATTAAAGATTTTTATTGATTATAGTTGAACTCGCCTGATCAGTGCAAAACACGACAAGATCGGCGATATTCACGTGATAGGGTCGAGAAACAACAAAATGTACGATATCGGCAACATCCTCTGGAAGTAATGGCTGATACCCCACATACATAGAATCTGCTCTTTCAACATCCCCCTTAAAGCGAACCTCGCTAAAGGCCGTACGAACCATTCCCGGGTGAACCGCGCCAACTTTAACTCCGGTACCATTGAGGTCTAAACGAAACGCTTCGTTTAGGGTATCTACCGCACTTTTAGAAGCGCAATACACATTTCCTTTTGGATAGACATCTTTAGCCGCCGTCGATCCGATGTGAATAATATGCCCATCTCTTCGTTCTATCATCTGTGGTAATATCGCTTTGGATACGTAGAGCAGTCCTTTGACATTGATGTCAAACATGGCGTCCCAATCGTCAATATTTCCATCCTGAATCAAATCTAATCCATGGGCGTTTCCAGCGTTATTTATCAAGATATCAATATGCTCAAATGGCGAAGGAAGTTGTTGTATTTGTTCGAAAACAGCAATCTTGTCACGAACATCGAAGCTTAAGGTATGCACCTCTGTTTGTTTGGAAAGTTCTTCTTCTAATTGACTCAAAGCGGTTTCATTTCGACCGCATAAAACCAGTCTATATTCTTCTTTTGCAAAGCGTTCCGCAATAGATTTTCCTATACCACTGCTCGCTCCAGTTATTAAGGCTGTTTTTTTCATGCTACATTTTTTAAGGGACTCTTCGCCCTACACTAGACTCTAAAATTACGAACCAATCTTCATCAGGCCATTCAAAGCTCAAGGCTTTTTTAAGTATAGATAATCTATTGAGGTCAGTAGTTCCGACCACTGGACGAACTGCAGCGGGATGTTTGAGAATAAATGCAATGACTAAAACTTCTTCTTCAACACCATAATCTGCTGACAGTTCTTGAATTGTCTTTCGTATTTGATTTAGGTTCTCTGCATCCTCTTCTTTGAAATAAGATCCCAAAGGGCTCCATGCCATTGCCTCCCTGCCATTTAATTGACAGTCATCCAAAACCCCGTTATACATTGGATCTAAATGGTCAACCGAGAATTGAATCTGATTTGCTTCTACAGGGATAAAACGTTCTAAAAGTTCAATTTGATGGGGCAAAAAGTTTGAGACGCCGAAAGATTTGATTTTACCTTGGGCTTTCAATTGCTCAATGGCTTTAGCGATTTCTTCAGCCTTCATCAGTGGACTTGGTCTGTGCAGTAAAAAGGTATCTATGCACTCCACTTGTAGGTTTTTTAAACTTTGTTCTAGAGAAGAAATGATGTAAGAGGCCCTGTAATCGTAATGCTTGACTTTATTATTCCTTCCCCTGGTCATTTGAATACCGCACTTGCTAATCAGCTCTAATTGTTCAGCCTGAACCGAACTCTTTTTTAAGGCGTTTCCGAACTCTGCTTCGGTGGTGTAGTCCCCATAAATATCCGCATGATCAAAAGTATTCACACCAATTTCTACCCATTGTTCAATTCGCTTTGACATTTCTGTTTGGGAAAGGTTTTTACCCCACTTTCCCCAGGTCATGGTTCCAGCTATTATTTTGTTTTTATTCATTTAACAATTTATTATGATAACGAAATTTAAGAAAACAGCTAAAACATTCATAAAACTTACCCTTATTTAGAATTTTTAACCAATAATTAACAGAAGACTCCAGCAAATATTAACAATTTGCACTCCCTTTTGAAAAAGAGAAGTATGGATATTCAACAAATCAATGAATTGGTGAAAAGTAAGAGTGCTTTTATCAGCGCCTTACGCACCGAAATGCAAAAGAAAATCGTAGGCCAAAAACACATGGTTGACAGCTTGTTAATCGGTTTATTAGGTAAAGGACATATCTTGTTAGAAGGTGTTCCAGGTCTTGCCAAAACACTCGCGATTAACACCTTGTCAAAAGCAGTAAAAGGAAGCTTTAGTAGAATTCAGTTTACGCCTGACTTACTTCCTGCCGATGTTGTGGGTACCGTAATCTACAATATGAGTAAACAAGAGTTCAGCACAAAGAAGGGGCCAGTGTTCGCAAACTTCGTTTTAGCCGATGAGATTAACAGGGCGCCCGCTAAGGTACAGTCTGCTTTGCTCGAAGCCATGCAAGAAAAACAGGTGACCATCGGAGAGCAAACCTTTTTGTTAGAGCAGCCCTTTTTAGTGATGGCCACGCAAAACCCTGTTGAACAAGAAGGTACCTATCCACTTCCAGAAGCACAATCTGACCGTTTCATGTTAAAAGTGGTCATCGATTATCCAAATCAAGACGATGAGTTGGTTATCATGCGTCAAAACATGGCCAAGACCAGCGAAGAAATCTCATCAATCATCGATCTCAAACAAATCAAAGAAGCACAGGATATTATTGATCAGGTGTACATCGATGAAAAAATCGAGAATTACATTTTAGATCTGATTTTCGCTACGCGATATCCAGCAAAGTACAAGCTCAGCAAGAAAGTCTACAGAAAATTCATCAACAACAAAGGTGAAGAAGACGAAAAAGTTGAAGAAGTTCCATTAGAAGAATTTATCCAATACGGTGCTTCTCCAAGGGGAAGTATCAATTTAGCTAAGGCTTCTAAGTGTTATGCCTTTATCAACGGACGCGGCTTTGTCGTGCCCGAAGACGTACGCGCCGTGATTTATGACGTGCTTCGTCACCGAATTGGACTCTCTTATTTAGCCGAGGCCGATGAAATCAGCAGCGAGCAAATTATTGAGCAAATAGTCAATACCATAGAAGTTCCCTAAAAATGTCATTTGATACCGCATCGCTCATACGTAATGTGCGTCGAGTAGAAATCAAAACCAAAAAACTTTCTGATCAGGTCTTTGGTGGAGAATACCACTCGGCATTTAAAGGAAAGGGTATGACCTTTTCTGAGGTGCGTAAATACGAATACGGAGATGACGTAAGATCTATTGATTGGAACGTTTCTGCCCGACAAAACGAACCTTACATCAAAATCTACGAAGAAGAAAGAGAAGAGATTCTCATGTTGGTCGTCGATATCAGTGGTTCTGTTTTATTTGGCACACAACTTCAAACCAAACTTGACAAGGCTATTGAAGTAGCCGCAGCTTTAGCTTTTTCAGCTTTACAAAACAATGACAAGGTGGGCCTGATGGCATTTTCAAACAGCATCTTGAAATACGTTCCACCAAAAAAGGGGCGGTCTAATGTGTTGAGAATTCTCAGCGACCTCATTGTCTTGAAACAAGAGGCAGATTTGTATCCGCCCCGAAAAACGAATATCAACAGTGTTTTCGAACGCTTAACCATCAGTTTAAAAAAGAAAGCCAACCTCTTTATTTTTTCTGATTTCTTGGATGAAGGTTATCAAAAAAAGCTTCAAATCTTAGGCAAAAAACACGACGTCAATGGATTTAGAATCTACGACAACAAAGAATTGAATATTCCTCAATTGGGGTCGGTTTATATGAATCCTCTCGAATCCAATAAACCCATTTACCTCAACACGCTTTCATCCTCATTAAAACAACAATACAGAGCTGAGTTATTGCAGCAAATCAATTATTTCGAAACCAGTTTTAAAAGAGCAAATGCTGATTTTGTCAGTTGTGAACTGAACGAAGATCACTTTAGCAAACTTCACCAGTTATTTAGATCCAAAACCAATTGATGAAAAAGGGAATTTTACATAGCATCTCTTTGGTTTTGTTGCTGTCTTTTTTAAACACCTCAGCTCAAAGTGTTGAGACAACAATCAATCGAGACAGCATACAAATTGGAGAACAAATTGAATTGCGCTTCAAAGTTGAAGTAGACTCCAGCAGCGCGGTGCTCTTTCCAGAAGGTCAGACTTTTGTGCCTTTAGAATTAGTGGAGTCCTTTGCCACTGACACCCTAAAAGAAAACGAAAAGTATATACTCCTCAAAACCTACAAACTCACGCAATTTGATAGTGGCGCCTACAGCATACCTGAGCAACAAATTACCATTGACGGAACGCCTTACTTGAGCCAAACATTTGAAATCAATGTGCGAGATGTCAAAGTCGATACCCTAGAACAGGGGCTTTACGATGTGAAAAGTAGAATTCAAGTCGAAAAACCAAATAGTGCTCTTCTTCAATGGGTTATTGGATTAATCATTTTAGCTCTCATAGGTCTTGGGCTGTACTTCGCCTATCAAAAATGGTTTAAAAATGCGGCGCAAAAAGAAGAATTAGACCCTTATCAAGATGCACTGCACTACCTCAATTCAATTCAGGTTGGAGACTTCTTAAAACAAGAAGAGGTCAAGTCTTTTTATTCCACCTGTGTTGAAAAACTCAAGCGCTATATTTACTACTGTTTTGAAATTTCATCCTTAGATCGAACTTCAGCAGAATTTATAAGCCTTTTCTATTGGCTTATCGACAATGATAAGGTCAAAATTGAATCCGCTCAAATCAAAGCGCTAGAGCAGTGGTTAGACCGTTCTGATCTTGTGAAATTTGCAAAATACCATCCAGAATTGACCGCACTTGAACAAGATCAAGAATTCATGCGCACTTTTATTCAAGCCATAGAAGAAGGTTTACCCGAACCAGAGCCCGAAGAAATTCAAGAGCAGATTCGATTTGAACAGGAGCGTAAAAAAATGCAGCGCAAAAGGCGAGTAAAAAAGGCGATGATTGCTGCTGGTTCTTTGTTGTTACTACTTGTAGCAGGTGCTTTTATTCAACTTGGCCCAAAAGATTTTCTTGCAGAATTAAGCTTTGATGCCAATAAAAACTTAAGAGATCGCAATTGGTACAACAGCAAGTACGCCTACCCCTCCGTTGAATTAGAATCACCAGAAGTGCTGGTCCGTCAAGAAAACAATAACTTTTTCTTTGAAAATGAGCGTGCGCATTTCGAAATGGGCTTGGTGTCTTTACAAACCGATCCAGAAAAAGAATGGGATTTCAGAATTGCGACTGAAAGTCGCTTGGCCTACTTTCAAGAAAAGGGGTATAGCTCTATTCTTCCCAAAGAAGAAGAGTTTATAACGCCCGATGGTGTACAAGGGGTAAAGACCTATGGAAGCGCCATAAATGCAGAGGGCGACAGAGTAAATTATGCCATAATCACCTTCGGGGGCAAAGGATTTTCTCAAGAAATATGGTTGAGTTGGTTGGATGGCAATTCATATGCCCAAGAGATAAGTGACCGAATATTAAATTCATTAAAAGTAAGTACAGAGATCTAATATGTTTGAAATAGGCTCATTTAAAAACCCGGAATTACTTTGGCTGCTGGCAGTGTTGCTACCGCTATTGGTGTGGTTTTTTGTCTTCAGACATAAGGACCGTGCTGGCTTTAATTTCTCTTATGCCCCAAACACAAAAAAATACAGTCAGATCAACAACCTTTCTAAACTTATTTGGAAGCTTAGACCTTTTTTATTCTTCTTGAGGCTTCTCGGTCTAGCCGCACTAATCATAGCACTTGCGCGCCCACAGACCAGTTCAGTTTCTACCAGAACAAAAACCACAAAGGGTATAGACATCGTGCTCGCTATTGACGTTTCTTCGAGCATGCTCGCCAAAGACCTCAAGCCAAATCGATTGAGCGCCTTGAAAAAAGTAGCCGCTGAATTTGTGGGTAAAAGACCTAACGACAGAATAGGGTTAGTGGTCTACGCAGGTGAAAGCTACACCAAAACCCCTGTGACCAGCGATAAAATAATTGTGGATCGATCACTACAAGAAGTCAATTACGGAGACATCGAAGACGGTACAGCCATCGGTATGGGGCTTGCCACGGCAGTCAATCGAATCAAAGACAGTAAGGCATTGAGTAAGGTCATTATTCTACTGACAGATGGGGTGAATAATGCCGGTTTTATAGAACCACAAACAGCAGCCGATTTAGCATTGGAGTACAACATCAAAACCTACACCATTGGCTTAGGGACCAACGGAAATGCCATGACACCTGTAGCCTACAATCCTGACGGCACCTTTAGGTACGGTCTGAGACCCGTTGAAATAGACGAAGAGCTGCTTGAGGAAATCGCTTCACTTACCGGAGGCCAATATTTTAGGGCCACAGACAACTCTAAGCTAGAAGAAATTTATGAAGAGATTAACAAATTAGAGAAAACAGAAATAGAAGAATTTACGTATTATTCTTATGAAGAACACTACCGCTCTTGGTTGATATTGGGCTTAGTCCTTTTGGTACTAGAGTGGTTGCTAAAACACAGCTTGTATAAAAGCGTTATTTAAGCGATATGATTAAATACCAAGTTTCACAGTTTTTGATTTACGGAGCATTTTGCATCGCATTTCTCTTTGTGGTGTTTCAAAGCTATCGCATATGGCAATACAAGAAGTTAAAAGCCCTGGTATTGAATAATGCAATACGAAAGGTGGTGCTCAATAGACTCGCTCCGAATAAAATGAGCAAGAGTAAACATTGGCTCAAGTTTAGTATTTTCACCTTAGCCATCTATGCCCTATTTATTGCACTGGCCAATCCGCAAATTGGCACATCCCTTCAAACCGTAAAACGAGAAGGAATAGATATTGTCTTTGCTATTGATGTCTCAAAGAGTATGTTGGCCGAAGACATTGCGCCAAATCGGATTGAAAAGGCAAAGCGCATTGTTTCAGAGGTAATCAATAATCTGGCTTCTGATCGTGTTGGTATCATTGCTTATGCTGGAGGAGCCTTTCCTCAACTCCCCATTACTACAGATTATGCAGCAGCCAAAATGTTCTTACAATCGATGAACACCGACATGCTTTCTTCTCAGGGAACCGCCATTGGTGGAGCGATTAATTTGGCCTCTCAATATTTCGATGACGATCAGCAAACCAATCGCGTATTGCTTTTAATTTCTGATGGAGAAGATCACGCCGGAGCAATCGAAAACCAAGTACTCCAAAACGCATTTGAAAACAACATACAAATCTTCACCATTGGTATTGGAGAAGAAAAAGGTGCTCCTATTCCCATCAAAAAAAATGGCGTTTTACAAAGCTTTAAAAAAGACGGTGAAGGCCAAGTAGTTATCAGCAAACTCAATCCGAGTATTTTGCAAGAGATTGCCTTGCGTACCAATGGCGCTTATATCTCAGGCAATAATACCGAAGAAGTTGTGGCAGAAATAGGTAGCATTATCGATAAAATTGATAAAACCGAATTCGAAGCAAAAGAATTCGCCTCGTATAAAGATCAATTCCAATGGCTTATAGGTATAGCCTTAGTATTATTAGTTATTGACAGTCTCATGCTTGAGCGCAAAACAAGTTGGATTAAAAAACTCAATTTATTCAATGAAAAAAGGTAACATCATATCTGTACTATTGCTTTTGTTTGTAGGATCGATGCATTTGGGATTCGCTCAAACAGAAAAGGCACAGGAATTCAGCTATCAGGCGAATGAATTAAGTCTTGACAGTGAGTACAGTAAAGCTGAGGCGCTCTACAGAAAAGCCTATGCGGTAGATGAGAATGAAACTAGAGCCCTGTACAATTTGGGAACCAATCTCTACAAAAACGAGTTGGCAGAAGAAGCTTTTTCAAATTTTAAAACCACAGTTGAAAAATCAACTTTTAAAGGAGAAAAGCACAACGCTTATCACAATATGGGCAACCTTTTTATGGATAAAAAGGAATATGAAAAAGCGGTAGAAGCATATAAGAATGCGCTCAGACAAGATCCTACTGACGATGAAACCAGATACAATTTAGCACTGGCTAAAGAAATGCTCAAAAAGAATCCTCCACAAAACAACAAAGACCAAGACGACAAAGACGAAAAGGACGATAAGCAACAAGATCAAAAGGACCAACAAAACCAAGAGGGAGATTCTGATTCAGAGAAAGAGAAGCAAGAGGAAAACAAAAATGACTCTGGTGATGGAGACTCCGAAGAAAATAAAAATGAAGAGGGTGGAGATGAAAAGCAGGAGCAAAAGGAACAACCCCAGCAAGGAGACGATTCTAAAAAAGAGCAGTCGCAAAATCAACCCCGACCAAACCAACTATCAAAACAGCAAATAGAGAATTTACTCGAAGCCATGCGAAATGAAGAAAAGAAGGTGCAAGAAAAACTGAAAGCGGCAAAAGTAAAGGGAAAGAAAATTAAAACGGATAAAGATTGGTAAGCAATGAAGTCTAGAAAATTACATTTTCTATTTTCTCTTTTGTGCATAGGCATGTCATTTGTCTATGCCCAGAACGATGCTGTGGTATTCGAAGCGAGCTTGAGTAAAAGCAAATTAGGAGTAAACGAAAGACTGCGCGTGGTATTCAGCATGAATAAAGACGGTGACAATTTTAATCCCCCTTCTTTTAAAAACTTTAAAGTCATCGCTGGACCAACCCAACAGATCAGCTCTTCTTTTGTCAACGGAAAAAGAAGCTATTCCAAGTCGTATACTTATGTAGTTCAACCTCTAGAAAAAGGGCGATTTGAAATCGGCCAGGCCTCTATTGAAATTCAAGGAGAAACCTATAAAACCATAACCCAAAAGGTAGAGGTAACCTCAGCAGTTGAAAATCCAAATGCGCCAAAAAGTGCAGCCTCTATCGCTGAAGAGAGTCTGTTTTTAGTCGCCGAGGTATCGAACACCAACCCTTATGAAAATCAAGGATTCTTTGTGCGCTATAAACTTTACATTGATCCACAAGTCAATGTGACGAATTTTAGACCGATTGACAACCCGAGTTATCCCAACTTCTGGAATCAAGAAATTCCAATTAATCAATACACCACTGAAGAGACGACATACAAGGGAAAACGCTTTAGAGCCGTAGTCTTAAAAAGGGTGGTTTTATATCCTCAAAAATCAGGAAAACTCGAAATAGAACCCTTCGCTTTGGATGTTAGTGTTGATGTGCCTACGAGTCGAAGAGACTTCTTCGGAAGACCGATGTATGCCTCTGCAAACAAAGTGCTCACCGCAGGTAAACGAAGCATCAATGTCAAGGCGCTACCGGCTGCCGGTAAACCAGATTCATTCTCAGGCGGCGTTGGAGAATTTGACTTTTCAGTCACGGCCAATAGAACACAATTAGACGCTTCAGAATCCCTGCAGATAGAAGTCAAAGTTAGTGGAAGTGGAAACCTCAAATTAATGCAGTTACCCGAATTGCAATTGCCTTCTTCTCTCGAAGTTTACGAACCTGAGTTCAATGAGAATATCCGCACGAATCTAGGAGGGATGAAAGGAGACATCTCGAAATCCTACACGGTTGTACCTTCTTACAAAGGAAGTTACCCCGTACAGGAAATTGCCTTTAGTTACTTTGAACCTAAAACTAAAAAATACGTCACCAAATACTCTGATCCGATCAATATTGAAGTAATTAATGGTCCTTCGGCAAATGAAGAAAAAGAGAGCAGCTCAAATTTTGTCTCAAAGATGGTCGTTCCGACAACATCTGCCTTTCACTTTATCAAAGTACAAACCTCGTTTGAGAGCACTGCCGACAAAGGTTTTGAAGAAAAAGGATTGTTTTACCTCTTATTTGCCCTTCCTTTTATCCTCTTATTGATTTATGAAATTGTAAAGAGGTCCATTGTGGTGTTCAGTCCTAATGATGAAAACAAGGCCCTCAGATCAGTTCAGAAATTGGCCAAAAAACATTTGTCTGAAGCCCATAAGACCCTTGATCGTCCCGAAGCATTTTACACGGCTTTAGAACAAGCGCTGTTCAAGTTTTTACAAGCCAAGCTCAAAATAGACATCAGTGCCATAACAAAGTCTAATATTGAAGCCTTATTGAAAGAACAACAAATAGAAAACGGCATTATAACGCGATTTATTGATTTAATAGAACTTTGTGAACTCGCTAGATACAGCAGTGGAACCATTGAAAAAAGCACAGAAGAAATCTATAAAACAGCAGTGGGATTATTAAGTGACTTAGACAAACGATTAAAATGAAACGAAAGCTGATTTACTTCCTCCTCTTTAGTTTGACATTAGGTCATTTTTCTAATGCACAAGAACAAGACCCCTACGCCATTTTCAAACAAGCCAATGAATATTACAATCAAGGGCAGTACGAAAAAGCTATTGAGACCTATCAACGAATTGAATCCAAGGATGCCGTTTCTGCAGAGTTGTACTTTAACCTAGGCAACAGTTATTATAAAATCAATAAGATCGCAGAGAGTATTTTCTATTACGAAAAGGCGCTTTTACTCCATCCTCAAGACAAAGAAATCAGAGATAATTTAGGCTATGCTCAAAACATGCGCATCGACGCCATTGAAACCATTCCCTTGAGCTTCTTTCAAAATTTAGGTAATCGCATCATTTTCTTTTTAAGCATAAAACAACTCTCTTGGCTCGCCTTATTATCCGTTTTGTTTAGCCTTTGTGCTTATATTTTATTTAGAGAAAGTATAGACAGTTCGCGAAAACGAACTTCCTTTAGCTTAGCCGTATTATTTTTAATTATAGGCTTAAGTTCATTTGGCATAAGTAGAATCGCACTTTCAGAAGAACAAAAAAACAGGCCTGCCATATTATTTGGCCAAGAAGTCTTATTGCGAGCTGAACCAAATCTAGGTTCCGAAGTTTTTGTCACCCTTCACGAAGGAACAAAAGTTGATATTTTGGAAATATTTGAAGATTTTAGCAAAATCAAACTGGCCAATGGTCAAACCGGCTGGATTGATAAAGACGAATTAAAGGAGATTAAATAAGTTGAAGCTATTTATACAACATAAGGTTATCGTTTTGTTTCTGCTTGCTTTTTTGAGCAAAGGAGTTTTTGATATTCTTCAAGTCCATAAGGCCTTTTCCTATGAATTAATAGAAAGCGGCGAACAAGAGGAATCACAAAATAAAGAATCCAAAGAAAAATTAGAATTGTTCAGTTACTCCGAGCAATTTCCTATTAAATCTTCATTTTTTACTGAACTGGCAAAGACGAGTGCAGTGGTTAATTTTATAAAGGAGTCATGGTTTGATGTTCCAAATCCTCCCCCGAGAGTAGCCTAACTACTCCTATAAAAATTAATTCACTAAAATTTAAAATTTACAGTCATGCCGACACAAACAAAAGAAACACAAGATCAAATAACGCCTGAAATCGCGTTACAACTTTTAAAAGACGGAAATCACAGATTTACGCACAACAACAAAAGAAATAGAGACCTTTTAGGTCAAGTAAAACAAACTGCTACTGGACAATTTCCCTTTGCCTCAGTTGTAGGTTGTATAGATTCAAGAGTTCCAAATGAGACTATTTTTGACCAAGGTATCGGAAGTATCTTTAGCGCAAGAGTAGCTGGAAACATCATTAATGAAGACATCTTAGGAAGTCTAGAATTCGCTTGTCAAGTTGCTGGAACAAAACTAATTGTAGTTTTAGGTCACACGTCTTGCGGCGCAGTTAAAGGGGCCTGTGATGATGTAAAGCTTGGAAACTTAACACATCTTTTGGCCAAAATTAAGCCTTCAGTTGCTGCAACGAGCTCAGAAGACGGAGCAGATCGATCTTCTAAAAACAGTGCTTTTGTCAACGCCGTCGCTGAGAGTAACGTGAATCTCGCTGTTGAACAGATCAGAGCGCAAAGTGAGGTGTTAAAAGCATTAGAAGATGAGGGCAAAATTGCAATTGTTGGTGCTATGTACGATGTAGCCAACGGTCAAGTTGAATTCTATAAGGCCTAATTAAATGAAATCATTATTTACAAACTTAAGAGGTGATCTCTTCGGAGGAATCACCGCGGGGATTGTTGCCCTGCCTTTAGCACTTGCCTTTGGGGTAAGTTCAGGACTCGGACCAAGTGCTGGTCTATACGGAGCCATTTTTATCAGTTTTTTTGCCGCCTTATTCGGAGGTACTCCAACTCAAATATCTGGACCTACCGCTCCGATGACTGCAGTAAGTATGGTAATTATTGCTTCGATTGTTGCCGTTAACGACGGAGATATCAACAAAGCACTACCTGCTATTTTAACCGTCTTCTTTTTGGCCGGACTCATGCAAATTGGTCTTGGAGCAATTGGAGTAGGGAAATACATAAGATACATTCCCTATCCGGTAGTATCCGGCTTTATGACCGCTATTGGTGTGATTATATTAATCACTCAAATACTTCCTGCTATTGGATACTACGTAAAAGAAGATGAGGCTTTTGTCGCTCAATTCGAAGTTCAAGCCGAAGAAGAAATTCTTAGAAATATTTTAAAAGATGAGTCTGCTGATGGCACATTAGTTATTGAAGATTTTCAAGAAACCATCGCCAAGTCTGAAAAAATTACTGAAGCTGATATTGCAAAAGAAGCAAAGAATTTGGCTTCAAAAGAGGCATCAGGAGTTTTAGGAACGCTTAAAATATTGCCAAGAGCTCTTGGGAATATCAATTGGCTCGAACTCTTATTGGCCTTGAGTACCATCGCCATTATCTATGGATTCAAGAGAATTACCACAGCAGTGCCGAGTACTTTAGTAGCCTTGATTGTGGTTTCTGGAGTAGCTTATGGGTTTGGTTTAAGCTATAGGCCTATTGAAGAAATTCCACAAGGATTACCTATTCCTAATATAGAAATCATCACACAATTTGAGCTCTCTGCTATTACGCCTTATATATTCACCGCTTTAACCTTGTCACTATTAGGAGCCATTGACTCTTTATTGACCTCTATCGTGGCGGATAATATGACCAAAACAAAGCACAACTCAAACAAAGAGCTTATTGGTCAAGGTATTGGTAATACCATTGGAGCTGTGTTTGGAGGAATTCCAGGAGCAGGAGCAACCATTCGTACGGTTGTAAACATTAATTCAGGGGGTAAAACCAAGTTATCAGGAATGATCGCTGGTGTGCTTTTACTTTTTATTCTTTTAGCACTTGGGCCTGTTGCATCACAGATTCCAGCAGCTGTACTAGCAGGTATATTAGTAACTGTCGGTATTGGAGTGATGGATTACAAGGGGCTAAAAGCTATTCCGCACTTGCCTAAGGACATCAAGCTCGGGCCACTTAAAATTAGTTCAGAAGTAATGATCATGATTGTGGTTCTCGTTCTTTCATCTGTATGGAATTTGGTGTATGCTGTTGGTATAGGTCTAGTTATTGCTTCTCTGATGTTCATGAAAAAAATTGGAGAGCTCACGGCAGCGCATTCTCAAGTAAGTTCGCTTAAAGAAGAGGCCTGGTCAGATGAGACAAAACTGTCTGCAGAAATGCAAGCCGATTTTTACTTCAAGCACATCAACGGACCTCTTTTCTTTGGTTCGACTTCAGAATTCCAAGCATTAGCCGCTAAGATTCCTGAATCGGCCAATGCAGTGGTTTTCAGAATGAGTAAGATGACCTATTTAGATCAATCCGGTCTATATGCTATTGAAGATGTAGTCATTGGTCTAAGAGCTAAAAATGTAGATGTTTACTTTATCGATATCGATGAGCAACCGCGATACATGATGGAGCGCGTAAAACTCATTCCAGACTTAATCAATGAAAAACACATCTTCGACAGCTTAGATTCTTTCAAATCACATGAAGCACTAAATTCAAAAGGATAGCATTTATTAAATGCTTACTTTTGGCCTTGATTTAGAGAAAATAATATGATTCAACAAATCGAGGAACACATTACTAAGGTTGATGCCTACACCGCATCAACCTTAGATGATGTCGAAAAATTCAGAATAGCATATCTCGGCAAAAAAGGAGTCTTAAATGAGCTTTTTGCCGCCTTCAAAAATGTGCCAAATGATGAAAAAAAAGTATTTGGCCAAAAGCTCAATGAGCTTAAGCAAAAAACAACCTCAAAAATCGAGGCGCTTAAGACCGAAATTAGCAGCGCTTCAGCTCAAAGTCAAATCCATGCTATGGACCTTAGTCGCAGTGGATACCCCTTTGAGGTGGGTGGTAGACATCCTATATCAATTGTCAAAAACAAAATTGTAGCTATTTTTTCAAGAATTGGATTCAACGTGTCTGAAGGTCCTGAAATCGAAGACGACTGGCATAATTTTACCGCCTTGAATTTACCCGATCATCATCCCGCAAGAGACATGCAGGATACCTTCTTTATACAAACCAACCCAGATATCTTGTTGCGCACGCACACCTCATCGGTTCAGGTGCGTTATATGGAGCAAAACAACCCTCCAATTAGAACTATTTCTCCAGGAAGAGTATATAGAAACGAAGCCATTTCTGCGAGATCTCACTGCTTTTTTCATCAAATTGAGGGATTGTATATAGACGAAAATGTATCCTTTGCAGACCTTAAGCAAACGATTCAATACTTTACTACCGAGCTCTTTGGAAAGTCTAAAATTAGACTGAGACCCTCTTACTTTCCATTCACCGAACCAAGTGCAGAAATTGATGTTTACTGGGGCTTAGAAACTGAAACAGATTACAAGATGACCAAAGGCACAGGGTGGTTAGAAATCGCCGGTTGCGGAATGGTTGATCCCAACGTTTTAAAGAATTGTAATATAGACCCTGAAAAATACAATGGTTATGCCTTTGGAATGGGAATAGATCGAATTGCACTACTGCTCTATCAAATCAGTGACATTCGTCTATTGAGTGAGAATGATATTCGCTTTTTAGAGCAATTTAAAGCTTCGTATTAAGCCTGGTTTTACCACTGCTGAAAAGGATGGGTACTGAGATACGCATTTGCATATTTGTGGTCTTCACTGACTTCTTCTCCAAACCAGCTCGGCTTGAGAAATTCCTCTTCTTCTGAATTTAGTTCAACCTCAGCAAGCACTAAGCCACTGTTTTCACCCTTAAAAACATCCAATTCAATAATGTGTGATCCTGAGCGAATGGCATACCTGACTTTTTCGACTTCATAAGGTTCACACAAGCCCAAGAGCTGTTCTGCCTCTTGTTTTGGGATTTGTTTTTCCCACTCAAAATTTCGAATGCCGGTTTTTTTTCCTTTGATTGTTAAAAAGGCCTTTTCATTGGAAATTCTAACCCGCACAATTCGCTCGGCATCTTTATTGAGATAGCCTTGTCGAATGGATAATTGTTGAAAAGAAAGCTCTTCCCAGTTCAAATTTTCAGTGACTAAAAATTTGCGCTCAATTTCTAAACCCATTCTAGAAAATTAACTATTCACAACGTGTTACTCTCAAGGTATTTACCATTCCTCTTGCCTTAATTGGCATTGAAGAAAGACTTACGGTCATATCACCCGCTTTGAGCATTTGATTCTCTTTGGCGTATTGAATGACATCTTCAACTGTCTCATCGGTAGAAACCATCTTGTCATAGTAGCAAGCATAAACACCCCAAAGAAGATTTAAGCGACCTAAAATTGTTTTATTATCGGTGAAAACAAGAATAAATGAATTTGGCCTACGCGCGGAAATTTGAAAAGCCGTGTATCCCGAATTGGTTAGGGTACAAATAACTTTTGCGCCTAAGTCGTTCGCTAATTCAGAAGCTTGTTGACAAATCTTATTGGTGATATAACGATCTTTTTGATCCACTTGCATTGAATCAGGCACCGAAATCATCGGAGACTCCTCAACCGCTTTTATAATACTCGCCATCTTTGCCACTACTTCAACAGGGTATTGACCAACAGAGGTTTCTCCCGAAAGCATAACTGCATCGGCACCATCCATCACTGAGTTTCCAACATCGTTCACCTCTGCTCGGGTTGGAGTCAAACTGTCCATCATGGTCTCCATCATTTGGGTGGCAATCACAACAGGCTTATTGTAAGCCTTCGACATATTGACCAATTGCTTTTGTAAAAGCGGAACTTCTTCGGCAGGAACTTCCACTCCTAAATCACCACGGGCTACCATAATCGCGTCAGAATTCATGACGATTTCTTTCATATTAGTGATAGCCTCGGGCTTCTCCACCTTAGAAATAATTGGAATTTGGTGCGAGGCATGCTGTTCAATCAACTGTCGTAAATCATCTATATCCTTAGCGTGACGAACAAATGACAAAGCAATCCAGTCTACGTTTTGACCAATGGCAAAAATCGCGTCTTTAACATCCTTTTCAGTTAAAGCAGGTAGAGAAATTGCTGTATTTGGTAGGTTAACTCCCTTGTTTGATTTGAGCACACCTCCTTGCAAAACTTTAGTCGATACCTCATTAGAACGATTCGTTTCTAAAACTTCAAAAATCAACTTTCCGTCGTCTAAAAGGATTTTCTCTCCTGGCTTCACATCCTTTGGAAATTGGGTGTAATTCATATAAACCCTATCCTTATTTCCTACAAAAGCATCGCCTGTGACAAAGGTGATTTGATCTCCAGGGTTCAACATCACTCCGTCTTCCATTTTACCGACTCTGAGCTTTGGTCCTTGCAAATCCGCCAAAATAGCAGTGTGCCGCTTTAATTCATCATTGAGCTCTCTGATATAAGTGATACGCTGCTTTACATCGTCGTAATCAGCATGAGAAAAGTTGATTCGAAACACATCAACGCCAGCAATCATCATTTCGCGTATAATGTCCTTGGACGCGCTCGCAGGTCCTAAAGTGGCTAATATTTTTGTTTTCTTATTTATTGGCATAATTAAAAGGTTAAGTGTGTTTTGGATTTTATGTTTTCAAATGGAATGTAATACGCAGATAAGATTTCTTCTAACTTGGTAATTTCCTGCTCGATGTGAGCTAATTGATCGTCGCTGAACTCTCCATCTAATACTAAGAAATAGTCTACTTCTTTGTATTCAGGCAAAACATAAAATGTTTCTTCAACAGCAGTCGATTCGTTGAAAAGACTATTTAAAGGGCTCGCCTCAACGGGTTCTTTTGTACTTATTTGACTGGTTTTGTTTTTAATTAATCTATACTCTATTTGCAATACTTCATCCTCAAAAAAGAAATAAGGAAATTTAACATCCTTGTAGAAATCTAAATCCTTTTCTCTTTTCAGTTGCGAAAATAAGCAAGTATTTATCAAAAATGCCAATCTATATGACGGAAGACCACTGTATATCGCCAAAATAAATTTGGCGTCAACTTCATCGAGCGTCAAATGGTATTTCTGTTTTTTCAACGACTTGATTTTATTTGGTCTTGAAGCGCAAAGTAAGCTCTTTTCGCTGCCTTTTCTTCAGCTCTTTTTTTAGAGGTTTCTCTACCTTTCGCTACTACTTTATTATCGATGTGCAATTTCACAGAGAAATGCTTTGTTTTTTGATTCCCAGTATCTTCGTATACCTCAAAATTAAAGGGATATTTTTTCTTTTGACACCACTCAATCATCAGGCTTTTATAACTGACCACCTTACCTTCGAGTTGATCAATATCGATATAGGGCTGAATGAGTCTTTTGTTTAAAAAAGAATAGCAATAATTATATCCTCTGTCGAGATATACCGCTCCGACCAGGGCTTCAAAGATATTGCCGTGAACGTTTTCGCCGAAATTCCGATTCGGAATTTTGCTCTTTAAAAAGTGAATGAGTCCGAGTTCTTTTCCGAGTTCATTTAAGTGGTTTCTGCTGACCACCTTAGACCTCATTTTAGTCAAATACCCCTCGTCGCCGTGTGGCACCTCGTCAAAAAGGTGTTTAGAAATAATAACCCCTAAAATGGCGTCTCCCAAAAATTCTAAACGCTCGTAATTTATTGGATTTCCGTTCTTGTCTTTAAGGTTGAGGGATCGGTGCAAAAAGGCCTTTTCGTATATGCTGATGTCCTTAGGGGCAAATCCCAACAACTGTTTTAAACTTAAAAAAAATTCCCTTCTGTGTTTGGGAAGGGAATAAAAGTGTTTTAAGTTAGAAAAAAGCATATACGGTTTAGTCTGTATATTTTTTAAGTACAACACAAGCATTGTGTCCTCCAAAACCGAAGGTGTTGCTCATCGCGATATTCACCTCTCTTTTGGTTGGAGAATTCAAGGTCAAATCCAAACTTGAATCGATATTCTCATCTACATTACTGTGGTTAATTGTTGGAGGGATAATACCTTCTCTAATCGACATCACAGATGAAATTGCTTCTACTGCTCCTGCTGCTCCAAGTAAATGTCCTGTCATGGATTTGGTCGAATTAATACTGATGTGTGAAGCATGCGCCCCAAACACCTTAGATATCGCTTTCAACTCGGCTACATCTCCAAGTGGGGTAGATGTTCCGTGTGTGTTTATCGCGTCTACGTCTTTGGCATCAATTCCTGCGTCTCTCAAGCAATTTTCCATTACTCTAACGACTCCGACGCCTTCAGGATGTGGTGCAGTCATGTGATAGGCATCCGAAGATAATCCTCCGCCAATCACTTCAGCATAAATTTTTGCTCCTCTTTTCAAGGCGTGATCTAAATCTTCTAATACTAAAGCTCCACCCCCTTCTCCGAGAACAAATCCATCTCTTTCAGCATCAAAAGGTCTAGAAGCCGTTTGAGGTGAATCATTTCGCGTAGACAAGGCGTGCATCGCGTTAAATCCACCAACACCCGCAATGGTTACAGCAGCCTCACTTCCACCAGTAACTACGACATCGCAAGTTCCTAAGCGAATCGTGTTTAGTGCATCTATAATGGCATTTGCCGAAGATGCACAGGCAGAAACTGTGGTGTAGTTAGGACCCATAAATCCATTTTTAATCGAAATGTATCCCGGGGCAATATCAGCAATCATCTTAGGAATGAAGAATGGATTAAATCTCGGTGTACCATCGCCGGAAGCAAAGTTCAGCACTTCGTTTTGAAAGGTTTCTAATCCACCAATACCTGCTCCCCAAATCACACCTACTCTAAATTTATCTAAAGCCTCTGTGTTAAGGGCTGAATCTGCAATAGCCTGGTCAGCAGCAACAGCACCATACTGTGTGAAGCGATCCAGTTTTCTTGCATCTTTTCTGTCGAAAAAATCTAAGGGATCAAAATCTTTGATTTCACAGGCAAATTGCGTTTTAAACTTGGAGGCGTCAAAATGCGTAATCTCCGCTGCGCCTGACTTACCCGCTATAAGTGCATTCCAATATTGGTCAAGTGTGTTTCCGATTGGTGTTACTGCACCCATGCCTGTGACAACTACTCTTTTTAATTGCATAGTGTATCGTTTGACAAGTTGAATTTAGTAAAAAAAAATCCATGAGAGCTTATGCCTCATGGATGTTTAAATTTTCTATGAATTGAGACAGTAGTTATTTAGCGTCCTCAATATAGCTTATAGCTTGTCCTACTGTAGAAATATTTTCAGCTTGGTCATCTGGAATTTGAATATCGAACTCCTTTTCGAATTCCATAATCAATTCTACTGTGTCTAGAGAGTCTGCTCCCAAATCGTTTGTGAAGCTAGCTTCAGCAACTACTTCGTTTTCGTCAACGCCTAATTTGTCAACGATAATTGCTTTTACTCTTGATGCAATGTCTGACATATTTTTATTTTTAAATTAACGAGGCAAAAATAGTAAACTTTACTGATTATCCTACCGATATTTGTAAAGTCCTTTAAAGTGACTTTAAAATTTAAAAATCAAGACTATGAATAAGCTTATCATTTTGGCTTCAGGGTCTGGCTCTAATGCCCTTAAAATCATAGAATACTTTGAAAATCATGAGAGTACAGCTGTGTCTGCCGTGCTCACTGACAACAGACATGCTGGCGTTTTAGACAAGTGTAAAGCACTTAATATTCCTACACTATATTTCAGTGCGGCTCTTTTTCGTTCATCTGCATTTATAGATTTATTGAACAGTTTTGGTCCTGATTTAATCATTCTGGCTGGCTTTCTCAAAAAAATTCCCTCAGAAGTCATTGCTGAGTATCCTGATAAAATCATCAATATTCATCCCTCTCTATTGCCAAAATACGGCGGAAAAGGAATGTATGGAGCTCACGTGCACCATGCCGTAAAAGAAAATAATGAGCCAGAATCAGGGATCAGTATTCACTATGTCAACGAGCATTACGACCAAGGACAAATTATTGCACAATTTAAAGTAGCACTAGATTCACAGGACAATGCCGAGCAGATTGCCAAAAAAGTACAGCAATTAGAACACCTACATTTCGCCCCAACCATAGCCACCCTTTTAAAAAACAATGAGTGATAAGCCTAAAAATATCGCGCTCTACACCGACGGATCTGCAAGAGGAAATCCGGGACCTGCAGGATACGGAATCATCTTAGAATGGATTGGCACCAATTACAGCAAGGAGTTTTCCAAAGGGTTTGAATGTTCCACCAATAACAGAATGGAATTATTAGCAGTGATCGACGGACTTGCTAAAATCAACACCCCAAATTGTGTCATTTCTGTTTATTCAGATTCAAAATATGTCACAGACGCCATCAATAAAGGATGGGTATACCAATGGAAAGCCAAAGGTTTTAAGAACAGGGTAAATGCAGATTTATGGAAACTGTTTTTAACTGAAATAAAAAAACACAAAGTCGAATTCATTTGGATTAAAGGACACAATCAGCATCCTCAAAATGAGAGATGCGATCGTTTAGCCGTGCAAGCGAGTTTCAAAGAAAATAAAGAAATCGACAAGGGGTATATTCAGGCAAATAACTAGTTTATTAAGCCCTATATTTGTGCTCAAATTGTAGAAATGTCTAAACTACTCATTGCGGGAACCGTCGCCTACGACAGTATTGAAACTCCTTTTGAAAAAGTTGATTACACCCTGGGTGGAGCAGCAGTCTACATCGCTCTAGCCGCAAGTCATTATCCGATTGATGCTGCAATTGTATCGGTAATTGGCTCAGACTTTGAGCAGAAACATTTGGATTTATTAGAGGCTAAAGGCATTGATCTCGAAGGTGTTGAAACCATTGCAGATCAAAAAACATTTTTTTGGAGCGGCTTGTACAAAAACGACATGAACAGTCGTGAGACCTTGACTACTGAATTACACGCCCTTGCTCATTTCAATCCAGTGGTTCCCGAAGCCTATAAGAATCCGAAAATTGTCTTGCTTGGTAACCTAGATCCAAGTGTTCAAATGCGTGTTTTAGACCAATTAAACCACAAGCCAGAATTGGTCATTTTAGACACCATGAACTATTGGATGAATCATACTCCTAATGAACTTGATGCCATCATTGCTAAAACCGATTTACTCACCATTAATGACGAAGAAGCTCGAATGTTAAGCGGAGAGTATTCACTGGTAAAGGCAGCTAAAAATATCTTAAAACGAGGACCAAAATACTTGGTCATTAAAAAGGGTGAGCACGGCGCTTTGCTCTTTCATGAAAAAGAGGTGTTCTTTGCCCCAGCCTTACCTTTAGAAGAAGTTTACGATCCTACAGGTGCAGGAGACACCTTCGCCGGTGGCCTTGCAGGATACTTATCCCAAATAAAAAACATAAATTTCGAACACATAAAAAATGCCGTTGTACACGGTTCTAATTTGGCCTCTTTTTGCGTCGAGCGTATGGGCGTTTCAAGAATGATTAATTTAGAGCGCGAAGAGCTCGTACAACGACTCAGATATTTTAAAAAATTAACTCAATTTGATATTCATTTAGAATCTTAAGTTCTACCATTATGAGTGATCCTATCAAACACGAGTGTGGAATAGCACTAGTTCGACTTCTTAAACCGCTTTCTTACTACAAAGAAAAATACGGATCCTCATTTTACGGGATAAACAAGATGTACTTGTTGATGGAAAAACAGCACAATCGAGGACAAGATGGTGCTGGTTTTGCAAGTATCAAACTCGACATGAATGCTGGAAGCAGATACATCAGTAGAGTTCGTTCGATTGAAAAGCAGCCAATCGCAGACATCTTCGAGAAAATCAACCATCGTATCAACGAACAAAGTGCTGGTAAAAATTTCCAGACAGACTTAGAGTTGAAAGAAGCCATTCCATACGTTGGTGAATTAATGTTGGGTCATGTGCGATACGGAACTTTTGGAAAAAACAATATTGAAAGTGTACATCCCTTTTTAAGACAAAACAATTGGATGCACAGAAACCTCATTGTCGCAGGTAATTTTAATATGACCAATGTGAAAGAACTTTTTCACAACTTGGTAGAGTTAGGTCAGCATCCCAAAGAAATGGCTGATACCATCACTGTGATGGAAAAAATTGGGCATTTTTTAGATGATGCCGTAGCCAAATTATACAAGCAAATTAAAAAGGAAGGTTACAATAAACAACAGGCTTCTCCTTTGATTGCTTCTCGTTTAGACCTGGCAAAAATATTAGGCAAAGCAGCCAAAAATTGGGATGGTGGATATGCTATGGCCGGCCTATTGGGGCACGGTGATGCATTCGTTTTGAGAGACCCCGTTGGCATAAGACCTGCCTATTACTATCACGATGATGAAGTCGTTGTAATTGCTTCTGAACGCCCTGCGATTCAAACGGTATTCAATGTACCCTTTGAGTCCATAAAAGAGATTACCCCAGGAAAAGCATTAATCATCAAAAAATCTGGTGAGCTTAAACTGAATCAAATCTTAGAGCGTAAAGAACAAAAATCCTGCTCGTTTGAGCGCATCTATTTTTCAAGAGGCAGTGACAAAGAGATTTATCAAGAGCGCCAAAATTTGGGCCGTCTAATTTTTCCTAAAGTTCTTAAGTCTATTGATGATGATTTAGAAAACACGGTCTTCTCCTATATTCCAAATACCGCTGAAACATCATTTTTAGGGCTTGTAAAAGAAGCTGAAGCGCATTTGTCAAATCACAAAAAGGAACAAATACTTCAACTCAAAGGAAACCTAAATCCTGAGAAGCTTCAAAAAATACTCGATGTTCGCCCGCGAATTGAAAAAGTGGCTATTAAAGATGTCAAACTGAGAACCTTTATAACCCAAGACAGTAGCAGGGATGATTTAGTTTCTCATGTTTACGACATATCCTACGGTTCAGTTAAGAAAACAGATTACCTGGTAATTATAGACGACAGTATTGTTCGAGGAACAACACTTAAAAAAAGCATCTTGCGCATTCTAGATCGTCTTCAACCTAAGAAAATTATTGTGGTCTCATCAGCACCACAAATACGATACCCTGATTGCTATGGAATCGACATGGCTAAGCTCGAAGATTTTATTGCTTTTAGAGCAGCAGTTGAACTTCATAAGTCACAGGGAAATCATCAAATACTCTCTAAAATTTATCAGGAGTGTTTGAACAGCAATTCAGGAAATTACAGAAATTACGTACAAGACTTATACGCCCCCTTCACAGAAGAAGAGATCTCTCAGAAAATCGGTGAATTGTTGACCCCACAAGAAATCAAAACTCCTGTAGAAATCGTGTTCCAATCCATTGAACAGCTGCACGAAGCCTGCCCAAAAAACTTAGGCGACTGGTATTTTACAGGAAATTATCCAACCAAGGGAGGTACAAGAGTGGTGAACCAAGCCTTTATCAACTATTACGAAGGAAAGAATCAAAGAGCATACTAAGAGTTTTTGCGTTGCTCAACCCTATAATTAGGGACTTCATCGTTGAAATACACAAGTCCGTAGAAGTTAATCTTATTTTTCGGCCACCATAACAAAGTAGGTTATGTTCATGGTAAGATTTGGGGTTAAACGGGTAGACATTGGTTTACCCGTTTTTTTTTGAATACTTCTCAATAAACTTAACCTAAATTAAGAAATCACCAAATTCATCGTATTAAGTATTATTTATTGCTAATAAACCTTTTAAACGGTATATTCGTAACACCATTACATATTATTGTTATAGGTTTATGGTAAGATTTGGGACAAAAAAAGGACAGTGAGAACTGTCCTTTTTATTTTTAATAATATCGTCTAACTGCATTAGCTTCCCTGAGCGTAGTACTCACTTACTTTCTTCCAATTCACAACATTGAAAAATGCAGCGATATAATCAGGTCTTCTATTTTGATAATTTAAATAATAAGCGTGCTCCCAAACATCTAGTCCTAATATAGGCTGTCCTCCACATCCAATCTCAGGCATCAATGGATTGTCTTGATTTGCAGTAGAGCATATTTCAAGTTTACCTCCCTCGTGAACACACAACCATGCCCATCCAGAACCAAATCTTGTAGCCGCGGCATTTGAAAAAGCCGTTTTAAATTCCTCAAAAGAGCCAAAAGAAGCGTTGATGGCAGCAGAGAGCTCTGCACTCATTTCAGAGGCCTCTGGACTTAGAATTTCCCAGAAAAGATTGTGATTAAAATATCCCCCTCCGTTGTTTCGTAGAGCAGTATTGCTCATGTCTAAATTTGAGAGTAGTTCTTCGATATCTTGGTTTTCTAGTGCACTGCCAGAAACTGCTGCGTTAAGTTTTGCGGTATAACCCGCGTGGTGCTTGCTATGGTGGATTTCCATAGTTCTCGCGTCAAAATGAGGCTCTAAAGCATCATATGAATAAGGTAAATCAGGTAATTCAAAAGCCATAATACGTATCTTTATTACAATTAATTTCTAACAAAAATAGCCCATATCAACCATATAAAATAGCCCATTTGATTTCGAGTAGTTTTAAAATTTACAACGCTTCTGCCGGATCCGGTAAAACCTTTCAGCTGGCACAAAATTATGTGTCCCTCATGATTGCTCGATACAAGAGTCAGCCCTATAAAGAAATCCTCGCTTTGACCTTTACCAATAAAGCGGTTGGAGAAATGAAAGACCGTATTTTATCTGTGCTATCAGACTTTGCAGAAGGAAAAGAGCATCCGATGTTGAATACCATAGCGGCTGATTTAAATTTAAACAGCACTGAAGTCAGGCAAAGGGCCCAATACTTGTTAAAAGACATCTTGCACAATTATGGCTATTTCGAACTCTCCACCATTGACAAGTTCACGCACAAGATACTGAGAACTTTCGCTATTGATCTCAAGCTCAATAACAGCTTTGAAGTGGTTATAGATCCCAAAGAAATCATCAGAGAAGCCATCAATAGAACCATTAACCAGATAGGCCTTGACCAAGACCTCACAGCTGTTTTAACAGCCTATACCTTTGACAAAATTCAAGAAGGGAAAAACTGGAACATCGCCTTCAAACTTCAAGAAGAGAGCAAGACTCTTTTAGAAGATTCATTTAGAAACGAATTCAAACATTTTAGTCAACTTGATCTGCAGCATCTCATCAACTATCGCGATCACTTTTTTAAAAACCTTAAGGCATGTGAAGACAAAATTCAGGTGGATAGAAAAGCATGTGAAACATTTTTACATGAGCACGATATCACAGAAACAGAGTGCAGAAATAAAACCTACACCAATTGGTTGACTAAGATCAAAGAACAAAACTGGGAGGCTGATGTTATCAAAAAAAATACAATTTTAGACCGTTTTGAGAAAAAAACAGTGTTTACAAAAAGTGCTGGGCTAGGTGAAGTTGAGCTCGAAGAAATCAAAGGCTTAAGTTCAAAGCTCAATGATAAAATTATTGAAATCTATAGGTTAAAATCCATTATTGAGTCTATATCATCCTTCACCATACTTCAGAAAATTCATGAAAATTACCAAGCCATTTGCGAAGAAGAAGACTTACTGCCCATTAGCGAATTCAACGCTAAGATTGCCGAAGAAATTAAAAACCAACCTACACCCTATTTATACGAGAGGCTAGGCGAAAAATTCAAGCATTTTTTCTTGGATGAATTTCAAGACACCTCCATAACACAGTGGAAAAATCTAATACCCTTATTTGCCAATGGATTAGAAGGAATTCAAGACGACAATCATACCGGAAGTCTTTTTATTGTAGGGGATGCCAAACAGGCCATATACCGGTGGCGAGATGGACATGCAGAACAGCTCATCGAACTTAGTCAAGACAAAAACAATCCTTTTAGTGTCAAACCAAAAACCATTACGCTAAAAGACAATTACAGGAGTTCCAAGACCATTGTAGATTTTAACAATGCCTTTTTTAAAAATACCTCTGCTATTTTTGAAAATGAAGATTACAGAGAGTTGTATGCCGACAAAAGCAGTCAAACCCCAAAAGTAGCGTCTGAAGGTAAAATTCAAATTCGCTTTTTAAACAAGGCCGACAAAGACGCTGATCAAGAACCTCATCTCGTTAAGCTAAAAGAAGATCTTCAAAAGGTCATTGCAGATGGCTATCAATTCAAAGATTGCGCTGTGTTGGTTCAAAAAAATACAGAAGCTCAAAAGGTAGCTCACTTTTTAAATGAAGAAAATATTCCGGTGATTTCAGCCGAGGCTCTTTTGATCAAGAATCATCCGGTCATTATTTTTTTGATCGCCCTTTTAAAGTTTATACTCAACACTAAAGACCAGGAAGCCGCTTTTGAACTCTTTGATTTTATCTACGTGAAGGATGAAAAACGATTTGAAAAAACCAAAGACGCCCTAACCAATCCTGTTGAAAAGCTCAAGGCATTAGGTTTTGATGCAGAACTTTTAAAAAACGAATCCTGTAGCAATGTGCTACATCTTGCTTTAGCGCATTTTGAATTTCCTTCAAATCCAGACGCCTACTTAGCTGCCCTAGTCGAAGAAGTACACAATGCAGCTCGAAAACAACAAATATCCATCGCTTCCTTTTTGTCTTATTGGTCGCTCAAATCAGATAAAATCAGTGCCAAAGTACCTTCTAGTCTAAACGCCGTTCAAATCAACACCATTCACAGCGCCAAAGGTTTAGAATACCCCTTGGTCTTTTTACCCTTCTTTAATTCACCGACAAGATCAACCAATCAAAGTATGGCGTGGTTTGACATTGATACCAAAGTGCTCCCCGTCAATCGAATTCCACTAAAAATTCAAAAGAGCACCGTCTATTTTTCATCAAAGGGAAAAGAAGTCTACGACACTGAAGTAGAGAAAACGATTTTAGACAAATTAAATGTAATGTACGTAGCCTTTACACGACCTGTTTATGGCCTATTCGTCTATACCAATACCTTTAGCAAAAAATCAAACGTCAAGATGTCTTACCAAAAATCATTGGCTCATTACTGCGGGATTTTCGAGGAAGACGTTTTTGAGATAGGTGTATTGCCAAAGATGAGTAAACAATCAAAAGAAGAAACCCCTTCGAGTTTGACCTATCAAACTTCTCAGTTTTACCATTGGCAAAAAAAGAATTACAGAAAGGCAGCCTTTAGTTCAGACTCCATTAAAAGGGGTAAAATTGTGCATAAAGAGTTAGCGTTCATCAAAAAACAGTCCGACTTGAAGAATTTAAAAGAAAAGTTGGCTAATGATGATTTATGGATATACGACAGCTGTCAGGCCATTGTCAACCATCCAGAATTAGAACAGTTTTACCAGGAAAACGTAGATTCCTTTAACGAAAAGCCCATTGTTCAAACCGACGGCGCAAGATTTATCCCTGATCGCTTAGTTTTTTCAGATTCAAAGGTGGCAATACTCGACTACAAGACGGGTAAGGCCATCACATCTCATGAAAGGCAAATTGAAAATTATGCGCTAATTTTAACCCGTATGGGGTATGATGTAACGCACAAAATACTCGTATACATCGACGACGACATAACCCTTAAATCCTTGAGCTAATGCACACAAAAATCGACCTTCACCTCAACAGAGAATTAGAACAAACTAAAGAGGCCGGTCTCTTCAAAAAAGAAAGAGTAATCACCTCAAAACAAGGTCCAGAAATAGAATTAGCTAACGGACAAAAGGTTTTAAATTTTTGCGCCAATAACTATTTAGGCTTGTCTTCTCATCCCGAAGTAGTTCAAGCGGCAAAAGAAACCTTAGACAGCCATGGATTTGGTATGTCCTCGGTGCGATTTATATGCGGAACTCAAGACATTCACAAACAATTAGAAGCTGAAATCGCCTCGTTTTATCAAAAAGAAGATTGCATTTTATACGCCGCAGCATTTGACGCAAACGGAGGTCTGTTTGAGCCCTTGTTAGGCCCAGAAGACGCCATTGTCTCTGACGCACTGAATCACGCCTCCATTATTGATGGTGTTCGACTTTGTAAGGCAAAACGTTACCGCTATAAAAACAACGATATCGAAGACTTGAGAAAAGCATTGACTCAGGCCAAAGAAGACAATGCCCGACATATCATGATTGTCACAGACGGGGTCTTTTCAATGGACGGTTTATTAGCCCCTCTCGATAAAATTTGTGTCTTAGCTGAAGAGTTTGAAGCGCTTGTTGCAGTAGATGAGTGCCATTCATCAGGTTTCATAGGTAACCTTGGAATCGGAACCCTGGAAGAAAAGAATGTCCTCTCTAAAGTGGATATCATCACAGGAACCCTTGGAAAAGCCTTAGGAGGTGCAATGGGAGGCTATACCGTGGCTAGTGCTGCTATTATTGAAATGCTTCGTCAGCGTTCACGCCCCTATTTATTCTCGAACTCCCTTGCCCCTGTCATAGTAGGAGCCTCATTAAAAGTTTTCGAATTACTGCGTAACGATCAAACCTTAAAAAAGCAACTCAAAGCCAATACCGCCCAATTCAAATCTAAAATGATCGAGGCTGGTTTTGACATTATCGATGGAGAATCTGCTATTGTTCCCGTAATGCTATACGATGCTAAACTCGCTCAAGAAATGGCTTCCCTCTTGCTCGAAGAAGGTATCTATGTCATTGGTTTTTTCTATCCTGTGGTACCAAAAGAAAAAGCGAGAATTCGCGTGCAATTGTCAGCAGCGCATACCGAAGATCAGATAGATCGAGCAGTGGAAGCTTTTATTAAAATAGGACAAGAACTGAGGGTGATTTAATTCCATTTTTGGGCATTAATTTTTTTTTGTCAGCCCGACAATGTATTTTTACGCGTTTACTATTAACTTAAACTTAGACATTACAATGAAAAATCTCAATTCATTATTCACAATGACAGCATTTATTTTTGCTGTAACTTTTGCAAGTGCACAAGATTCAGATTGGAGAATTAGCTTTGGTTTGAACGCAATTGACACCTATTCAACTGGTGCAGCTAGCTCATTAGACGATTTCGGATTTGAAGCTGGTGCTTTATTCGAAGATTTCTTAGTAGTCAATAACTGGAGTGTTGAGCCTTCTATCACATACGGTGCTGTATCTAAGAGTATTGGAGACAACTTCAGAGTAGGAGTTAGAGCTTCTTACAACAGTATCACTAAACTAGGTGGTGGAGAAACAGGTGGTAGAATTCCAACTGAAAGTTTAAAATTCTACAATGCAGACGCAACTGTTAGCTACACTGTTTTAACAGGTAAAAAAGTTGAGCCTTATTTAGAGTCTGGTATTGGATACACTCAAATCGATGGCGAAGGAAATGCACATTTAAACTTTGGTGCAGGTGCAACATACTGGATCGGTGAAACTATGGGTCTTACCTATTCAAACACTATGAAGCTCTCTCAAGAGTCAAACGTTCCTAAACACTGGCAACACTTATTAGGTCTTACATTTAAACTGTAAATAGCCTAAAAACAATATTTTAAGCCGGCTTTATTACTGTAATTCCCCATGGAGTTTTGCAATATAAAGCCGGTTTTTGCGTTTTGGTGTAAGAAAAAACTTAATTTTACCAACACTAAATCGCAAGACATGACTACTAAAAAACACCTCTTTGCTATTTTTTCGTTTTGTTTAATGGGTGTATACGCCCAGCAGACCGACTCTGAATGGAATGTTTCCGTCGGAGCTAATGTCGTTGATTTTCACGTCACCAATGACGACTTTCTACCAACGACAAACTTTATCTCTGAATCATTTCGAGATGATTTATTTACCACCAAAGACTATAACTTTTCAAATAGAGCGATTTATTTATCGGCCTACAAAAATCTTGGTTTTGGATTCAATTTAGGAATTTCAACCTCTTTCAATAAAGTCGACCAGTACGTTTATGCCGACATTATTCCTGATTTAGATTTAGGGTTCATAAATACAGACGTAACCTTTAATTTTAATCCTTTTCACGCCTCGAGAATTGACCCTTTTGTCGGAATGGGAATTGGGATGACCAATATCGATCAAACCGCTTATAGCCACTTAAATTTTGGAGTGGGTCTTAACCTCTGGTTTTCTGACAGATTTGGTTTGTCTTACAGAAGTGATTACAAGCAAAACCCAAGTACGAGTTTTAACAACTACTTTCAGCACAATTTAGGGTTGATTGTAAAAACCAAGAAAAAAGATCAAGACAACGACGGAGTACCTGATGAAGAAGATGAATGCCCAGAAGTTCCTGGGAAGGCTGAATTTAATGGATGCCCTGATACCGATAATGACGGAGTGCCAGATGCAGAAGATAAGTGTCCAACTGTTGCAGGCTCTAAAGATTTGAACGGATGTCCTGACGCTGATGGTGATGGCGTTGCCGATAACGAAGATAAATGTCCGACTAAACCAGGAAGCAAATCTGCACAAGGTTGTCCTGATGCAGACAGAGATGGAGTTCAAGACGAGCGTGATCAATGCCCTTATAAGCCAGGTCCTGCGTCTAATAGCGGATGTCCAGAAACAGACAGTGACAACGATGGGGTTTACGACAATGTAGACAACTGTCCTAATGAGGCTGGTTCAGCAGAAAATAGTGGATGCCCAGAATTTGGAGCAGCCGACGAAGCAGCAATGAAGTCATTCACTAAAGGTTTAAACTTTATAGTAGACACCCTAGAGCTTTATCCAGAATCAGAAGAATTACTGGTTGAAATTGCCGCTAAAATTAAAACCTACACTTCGACAGTGTTTATTATTGAAGCCCATACTGACAGTAGAGGAACATACGAATTCAATCAGAAATTATCGGATCGCAGAGCAGATGCAATTGTTAAAAAATTGATGAAGCTGGGAGTTCCTGCACGAAACTTAGTAGCTAAAGGAATGGGCGAGCGCTATCCTATCGCTACCAATATGTACATGGATGGCAGACGCCAAAACAGAAGAGTAGAAATCAAACCTATGAAAAATTAACACTTCTGACTCCATTAAGAATTAATGTTTAAATTAAAGCTCTCTAGTGTATAGAGAGCTTTTTTTATGTCCAATTTTCAACGCAGTTTAATTAAAGAAATCGACAGGGTCTATGGCGGCCTTGAGGGTTTTACCTTCATAATGCCCAGCCAAAGAAGTATCCGTTGGTTTGAAAGAGAAGTGGCACTATTCTACCAAAAACCGGTCTTTAGCATACAGGCCAAAACGATAGATGAGTTGTTTCGTGAAATAAGCGGATATGAGAAATTAGATCATTTTGAGGCCAGTAGTATCATCTACCAACATTTAAAACAAAATGACACCTACCAAGAGTCATTTTCTAACTTCTACGCTTGGTCAAAAGCTGCGCTACAAGATTTTAATGAAATCGATTTGTACACCTCACAGGCAGAAGGCTTGTTTGAACAGCTCCTCGACCTCAATGCTATTAACCTAAGGTTTTCTGAAGGGGAGCGCAGCGAATTTATCGCTTCTCATCAAAAGTTTCTCCAGCAACTTAAAGCCATCTATAGCTTTCTCAAAAAACAGATGTACAGTGAAAAAAAAGCCTATCAAGGGCATTATTTTCAAGAGGCTTATAAAAATTTAGAGTCCTATCTCAACAACAATCCAAATAATTATGTCTTTGCTGGATTTAACGCCTTTAGCACCATAGAACAAGACATCGTAAAGCAGATTGTAAACCGCCCCGACAACTATATATTTTGGGATATTAATACGGTATTGCTCGAAGACCCACTTCATGACGCCTCTTTTTTCATTAGACAGTACCTTCAAGAATGGGGATTTCTCAAAAGCAAAAAAATAGCTCCAACATTCAATACAATTAAATCAACCGCGCAAATAACGCTCCACGGCGCTGCAAAAAATCAGGGACAAAGCCAGTTAATAGCTTCCCTAATTAAAAATCCATCTCATACAAAAAACAAAGCATTAATACTGTCCGATGAAAAATTATTGGATTACCTCATTCACGCCATTGACTTTGATTCGCTCTCTGGCGTAAACGTCACTCTCGGTCAACCCTTGAGTTTAGAATTGTTTGTAGAGCTGTCTGTAAATTACGTGCAGCTCCTTCGAAAGACCAAAGACCATTCTAAATACGCATTACACTTAATTCTTCCCCTAATTAAGCATCCTTTGGTCGATGAACATTATCAGCTCAAATCACTTTTAGATTACGCGATTAGCCGACAATATCCTTACCTCAGCTTTGAAGAAATAAACGGTTTCTCAAAAAGCTTTGGGAAACTTATAACACTTCCAACTACAGCAAGGGAAGCCGTTAAAAACCTACACGCCCTATGTGCGCACTTAGCTGCTCCGCAAAAGGAATTGTTTGAAAGTGTTTTCGAGCAATTAGATAACCTCATTCAAAGACATTCGTTTCTAGAAGCTGATCTCGACGCTCTTACCATCTTGCTCAAAGAAGTTATTCTGCTTAAAAAGATTGATTTTATCTCCAACCCCTTCGAAGATTTTCAGATTATGGGAATATTAGAGAGTCGAAATCTACACTTCGAAGAGGTGTTAGTCAGCAGTTTAAATGAAGGCTTTTTACCCAAGGGAAAAACAACCTCTGGCTTTATCAATTTCGAAGTAAAAAAACAATTTGGTCTTCCGACCTTCAAAGAAAAAGATGCAATATTCACTTATCATTTCTACCGACTCATTGACAGCGCAAAAAAAGTACACCTCATCTACAACACCGAAGCGGAGGTTTTGGAAGGAGGTGAACCGAGTCGATTTATCTATCAGCTCAAAAACGATCCGCACTACAAACACTTGGTGCGAGAGGAAGCGTCTTTTCTCAAACTCGGCAGCGTAGACCACTCCCATTTTGAAATTCAAAAAACAACCCCAATCATTTACGAAATCAAGGCGCATTTGAAGAGAGGCGTCTCTCCAAGCGCTTTGAGCACCTACATCAAAGACCCGCTCAACTATTACAAAAAATACCTGGTCGGCGTTAAAGAGACAGAAAAAATAGAAGACCACATTCCAGCCAATCTATTCGGAACCTTGCTGCACCTTGCTGTGGAAAAAACCTACCAGCCGCTACTAAACAGCCGCTTGACTCCTGAAAGCCTGACAAAGTCAACAAAGGAATTGGCGAAGTACTTAAATGAGGCCTGTGATGAAGAAGCAAAGGGTTTTGAATTTTCCAAAGGGAAAGGAATTCTCGTTCGCAATGTATTACTTAAATACTTGACTCAATTAATCGAACTCGATAAGAAACGCCTTATTCATGAAGAGCCTATTCTACTCGGTTTAGAAGAAAAGTTAAGCATTGCCTTAGGTTCAAACAATGGAGTAGAAATTCAACTCAAAGGAACGATTGACCGCGTAGAACAATCTTCAGGTATCATTCAGATCATCGATTATAAAACGGGTGCAGCCAGTGCAAGTGAACTGAGTTTAAGTGAAGAGTTTGAAGATCAATTGTTACTCCCCACTAAACAAAAAGCCTTTCAGCTGTTGATGTACGCCTATATGTATCACAAAAAATCGGCCTGTGCACTACCGATGAGCGCTCAGATTATAAGCTCGAGAACTGATGAATTTCTTCCGTTAAAAATCAGTACCGGAAGTAAAACTTCACGAACAACACTTACGGCTACAGATTTTGACAAGCTTGAGAAGGCGATTTATCAAATTGCTGAAGAACTTTTAGACCCACAACATCCATTCATTCAAAAGACTGAATCTCAATACTAAGGACTCTAAAAGACTATTTATTTTTCATTTTTATCACTAATTTGTTAGCACTAACAACACTAATTATGAAGCCATACCTTTTTCTATTCGCATTTTGCCTGCTCGGATTTCAAACTACAGAAGTCAATGCACAACGCAAAAAAAACAAGAAACAAGCGCAAGTCTCTTACGCTGAAGACTATTACAACGCCATGGAGTGGAGGCTCGTAGGCCCATTTCGCGGAGGTCGAGCAGGAACAGTAACAGGAGTGCTAAACAATCCTAATATCTATTATATGGGCACTGCCGGCGGAGGAGTCTGGAAAACAGAAGATGCCGGAAATACCTGGTTTTGCATCTCTGATGGATATTTTGGAGGTTCCATTGGTGCTGTAGCCGTTTCAGAATCAGATCCGAATATCATCTATGTCGGAGAAGGAGAGCAGACCTTAAGAGGAAATGTCTCATCTGGAAAAGGCTTGTGGAAAAGCTTAGACGCCGGAAAAACTTGGAATTTTATCGGTTTAAAAGATTCTGAGCACATCTCAAGAATTAGAATTCACCCTGAAAACCCTGATTTAGTATATGTTGCCGCAATTGGAAACCTGTGGAAGCCCAATGAGACAAGAGGCGTTTATCGCTCCAAAGACGGCGGGCAAAACTGGGAAAAAATACTCTACGAGAGCGACAAAGCAGGTGCAGGCGATTTGGTCTTAGATCCAAACAATGCACGAATAATGTATGCCGCAACCTGGGAAATGAAACGAAATGGTTATCGTATGGACAGTGGTGGCCCTGGCAGTAAGCTCTTTAAAAGTTTTGATGGAGGAGACACCTGGTCCGATATCTCTACCCATTCTGGTCTACCTAAAGGGCCTTGGGGAATCGTCGGAATCACTGTTTCGCCTGTAGATTCGAATCGCGTATGGGCCATTATTGAAGCTGCAAACGGAGGCGTTTTTAGATCAGACGATGCCGGGCAAAGCTGGCAAAAAGTAAATGAAAATAGAGCCTTACGTCAAAGAGCCTGGTATTACAGTAGAATTTATGCAGACACCCAAAACAAAGAAAAAGTCTATGTAATGAATGTGAGCTATGGTGTTTCAACAGATGGAGGTAGAACATTTACCTTAAAAAATGCCCCTCACGGTGATCACCACGACTTATGGATAGATCCCAACAACAATAATCGATTGGCAATTGCTGATGACGGTGGAGCACAAATTTCTAACGACAGTGGAAACAATTGGACTACCTATCACAACCAGCCCACTGCACAGTTTTATAGAGTCACTACCGACAATGCTTTTCCCTATCGTATATACGGTGCTCAACAAGATAACAGTACCATTAGAATCGCCCACAGAACATCGGGCTCAAGTATAGGTGAGAGCGACTGGGAGTCCACCGCTGGTGGTGAAAGCGCGCATTTAGCACCTGACCCAAACAACAATGACATCGTTTATGGCGGAACCTACAAGGGCTATATGATGCGCAAAGACCACAGTACAGATCAAACCCGTTCAGTCAATGTGTGGCCCGACAATCCTGCAGGTTCAGGAGCAGAAGTCATGAAGTATCGTTTCAACTGGAATTTTCCCGTAAAGTTTAGTATTCACGATTCGAACAAATTGTACGCCGGCTCCAACTACTTGCATCAAACCACCAATGGAGGACAAACTTGGAAAACCATTTCACCAGATTTGACTAGAGCTATTCCCGAGACCATCAAATCTTCAGGAGGACCTATAACACAAGACAATACAGGTGCTGAATTTTACTCTAATTTGTTTGCCATAAATGAATCTCCTGTTGAAGAAGGAGTCATCTGGGTCGGAAGTGATGATGGATTAATTCACCTGAGTAAAAACAATGGAGAATCATGGGAAAATGTCACGCCTCCTGCTTCAATGAGTCCAAAATTGAATATGATCAACTGCATTGACCCCAGTCCTTTTCAAAAGGGAACGGCTTATGTTGCAGCTACCTCATACAAGTTCGGTGACTACACCCCCTATTTGTACAAAACCACAGATTACGGCAAGACTTGGGAAACCATAACGACAGGCATTCCGTCAAATCATTACACTAGAGCTATACGTTCAGATCTTACTCGAGAAGGATTGCTATATGCAGGAACCGAATGGGGAATGTATGTTTCTTTTGACGACGGAAAAAGTTGGAATTCATTTCAACTGAATCTTCCAATCACCGCTATTCGAGACCTTCACGTTCGTGACAATGATTTAATCGCTGCC
>Ga0213859_10000107_pt1 | contig 36472 bp, 54 predicted proteins | sample PICome_2_FD_160133 | JGI IMG/M metagenome (GOLD analysis project Ga0213859, IMG submission 160133) | Coastal seawater microbial communities near Pivers Island, North Carolina, United States - PICO304 | ecosystem: Environmental > Aquatic > Marine > Coastal | place: USA: North Carolina...
ACACAGTAAACAAATGAAGAAAACAATATTAAAAGTATTAGCAATATTAGGTAGCGTAGAATCTGTAGGTTTCTTCACGCTCGGCTACAAAGGAATAGGTTATATATTTGCAGTGGTAGCGATCTTTGCAATACTAGAATTAACTAACATATATATTAAAGAAGAACAAAATGAAGATAATAGTAAGTAAACAATCAATAGAAAAAGCTATGCAAACAAAAGTAAACGCAGCTATAAGTGTGGCGAAAGACTGCGCCAAGAGAGGTATAACAAGTTTTAACATAGCTATACCCGAAGGTGCTGGCTACACTCAATACGACTTCATAACTGAAGTAGAACGCTTGACAGGAAAAACTGTCTTTGCTGGCACTCGATCAGTATCACGTGACTCAATTAAGTTTTCAATAGCGCAAGAAGGTAGAATATATGGATAAAACACTAATAATATGGGCACTTGAAACGCTCAAAGAACAAGCGCTAGATGCAGAAGAAATGCAACTAGTAGTAAGAATAACAAAAGAAATTAATAAAGTAAAAGTAAATTATGCAGAAGAAACGTACTAACAACTCACCAGAATTTTTCCACGCCTCAATATTTGATGTAGTACACGTCAAAGAAACAGGTCAATCGATCGTAGTAACAGAAGAAGAGTATTTAAAATTCTATAATGATCGAGTGGAGATCGCATCATCAAGTGAAATACCATCGTGGATAAGAGAAATGTACTAGAATTTACAAAACAAATACGATAAGAGTAAGATAATAATAACATGAATATACAACTTTGCAAATGTGGTAATAATATCCACCCAGTTAGAATTAAACTATCATACAAAACTTGTGTCAAGTGTAGTACAACTGAACCTTATGGCGCAGTGCCGATCACTAACCACAAAACAGGTAATAACTTTCAATTTATGCCAAAGTCACAAGCGGATAGTATTAATAAAGCTGCAAGGCGCAAAGGTTATGGAACATGTTTAAGATAATAACTAAATGGAAATAAATTTAAAAAAAGTATTAATGCAGCGAGACGGTATGTCTGAGATGCAAGCAGATCAAGAAATAAAAGAGCTAAGATCAAGAGTATTTGACGGCGAAAATCCAGAAGAAATACTATTCGAAGAGTACAGACTAGAGCCCGACTATATTTGGGACTTAATATAACATCAAATAAAATACACTATATGAATAAAATTAAAACATTACAATTAGACGACTTCGGAGTACCGAGCAAACTACAAATCACTTATGATGATCAAGAACCACGAGTGTTGAACAAAGTAAACTCAACTTACTTTTATGCAGACAAGAAAATGAACTCTTACTCAGAGTGGTATTCACTAAATGGTAACATTTATGTGTAAAATTTACAAAACTAATACGAACACTATAAGATAATAATAACATGAAAAATACATACATAACAACATGGCAAATGGAGCGAGAAATAAAAACTAACGAGTTTATAGAGTCAATGGCACTTATACATGGCATTGAAGAGATCACCACTCGTCGCCAGTTCAACAATGGTACAAGAGCTTTTATCACTAAAGAAGGTATTCGCTTTCAAAGTTACGAGTCAGGTTACGTTCGCATACACAACAAGTGTAGTAGAATATATCAAATTAACCCTACTTACGAACAAGAGTACAGAGTAGTGCACTTCGACGACAGAACAGGTGGCTTAAAAATCACTAAAGGAACACAAAGAGCTAGAGCGTTGATCTTCGATCCAGTGAACAGGTTAATGTACATTACAAACTACTACTTACGTAACTATAAATACAAAACAAAGAAAAATGGATAATATATTTAATAAAAAAACATACCTATTTGTACTCGACTTCGACGATGGTAAGTGCTACAGATATAGCTATAACACATCGATGGGTAAAATAGAAGACTTTATAGAGCAGGCAGGTCATAAAATAATGTACGTAGAGTATATGTTAACAGAGAAACCAATAGTAATGTACGGAAATTATGAGTAGAATTATGTCACCGTGGGAATTAGCCTACACAAAGTTAAAAGAACACTACAGCAAAGAACAAATAGACGATATGCTATGGTGCGAAATAGAAGAATTATTAATCAGAGAAGAAAGAGATGCAGAAGAAAATTGAAGATATTGCTAGCGGCGTTGCTATACACATGCGAGAGCTGCTGCTAGACACCATCGATTGGCAGATGGACGATCTACCGATCGAAAAAAGACAAGAGCTAATTAAGTTATCTGTAGAAAAACTACAAAGCTTAATAAGCTAAAGACACACCCAGCGAATAAATAACAAACCGCGGTGGCGATCTAAAAGCAAGTAGCGCAGTGTTTCACATGGACTCACATGGCTTGAAAAAAAGAAATTGTAACAGATCGCGTTGAAGCAAATCAAGGCAAGCGTTCCTTCCTCTGGAATTGTTTCAAAAACAAAGGTAGCAAATGACTGGGTATATGGGCGTGAAATGGTTAGACCGGAAGCGGGAGAACAGTAAGTGTATGTGTGTCCTTTTTAGGCATTACGGAAGTGTATTACACTGAATACCACCTTAAAGCCGGTAACGCAGGTTCGACTCCTGCCACGTCCACAATATAGGCGCAAGTGGATTTTAAATAGCGATTAAAGGCGTGATCCTGACGAGGTGCAATAAACGGCTCGATGAAGGTTCGCTTATCCATGGACACTAGGAATAACAGTAGTTTAGTTGGGAGCGGTTGGAACAGTTGAAAGAGTACTGGATGTCTTCCGTGGCACTAAACTGAAGCAATCTTAGGTCAGTAGTGATGACACCCGATCAGCAGGCAATGAAGCTATGTGGGTAAGTGATAAAGCTATGGTAGGCAGGTTCGATTCCTGCCGCGCCTACAATTTACAAAACAAATACGATGACAGTAGGATATTAAGTATAAAATTAAATAAAAATATATGAAAAGAATTACCTTATTACAAAGACTTCGACCAGAAGTTAAAGCAGCACTAGAAAAAGAAAAACCAGAGTATGATTTCTGTATTAACCTTATCTACAAAGAGCTAGATGAAGCTTTGTTGTACCAAGATCTTAAAATGTCTACCATTTATTCTATATACTTATTCAGTAGCATAGATATGTATAAAACTGATGTGTATGATATTAGGTGGGGTGGTAATTTATTCTTAGAAGACGAAGATTTAAAAATAGATACATTATGAGCAAAACAAAAGAAAAAGTAGAATTACCAGAGTGGTTTGATGGTATCAAATACTCTGAAGGAGAAACGATCACTAACCCGTTTTCAGGCGAAAGCTATGACTGTAGCGCAGACGAAGCTGCTATGTACGATCTAATAATGGGTGCAAACATGACTAAAAACTGGACAATAGTACAAAAAGGTTGTGACTGGTTTAGAAGAGCTAACCCTGAAGCATATATGGTATTACTAGACTAACTATGAATTTAATAGTAATACAATGCGTTGCTTTGTCACTATTGCCAATCGGCATAGATGCAGCTATATCTTGGAAAGATCTAACTGAAATGCGTAAAAATACGCCTAGGTATATAGCTAAGCAAAAGAAAAAAGATATGAAGCTAACTAAAAAAGATAAAGCTTTGATCGAAGAATTTACAAACACAATACGAAACAAGTAAGATAATAAAAATATGTTCAATAAAATATTCGAAAATATGTTAAATAAAACAATAGTAGAAGAAGTTCTATGGCAAAAACTAGAAGAAAAAGGTATCACTCAACCACATGATACAGATCACGAAGATAAGCTTAAAGCAGTGTTAGATCACTGGGATGCTGAAATAGTATCTATGTGGGATAGGAATTGTACTAGGTGGTTCTATATAGAATCAACAGCTGATGGTTATGATGTACATGTATGCGCATATGGCGATGGTAATCAAATTAATATCGCCGAAGATGTATACTACTACGAAAACGGTTGGCTAGACGAAATGCCTCACGCGATCAAAGACGGCGCTAAGATATACTTCTCAGAGCTAGAAGATGACAACTATACTTTTCAAGATGTAATATCAGAAGTATACGAAGATTACTTTGATGAAAAAGTAGAAGAAATGCAAGATGAATTACTTAGCCAAGGTTGGGTACTTCAAAACGACGTAGTGATCGATGGCAAGTAACAAAGATCTTGACATAGTGTATATGAACATAGCTGGTGAAGTTAGCCAGCTAAGTAAGTGTTTGCGGAAGAAAGTTGGTGCTATCATTGTCAAAGATAATAACATATTGTCTTTTGGTTACAATGGTACGCCATCTGGCTTCTGTAATACTTGCGAGCAAGACGGCGTTACAAGTTGGCATGTACTTCATGCAGAATCGAATGCGATCGCTAAAGTAGCTAACTCAACGCAAAGCTCGAAAGGATCGACACTATATTGTACACTATCACCTTGTGATGACTGTAGCAAGTTAATTATACAAGCAGGCGTTATAAGGGTAGTTTACAAAGATATATACGAAAAGTCAACAAGAGGCTTAGAGTTAATGAAACAATCAGGAATAATAGTAGAAAAAATATAATGGGAACAAGAAGTTTAACAAGAATAATACCAAGACAAGAAGGTTTGTCTTACAGTGAAGGCCACAGGCGTGCTGAGCTAGCACTAGTAAACATATATCAACAGTACGATGGTTATCCAGAGTATATGGCTGTTGAGTATGCAGAGTGGTTGAAAGATATAAAGATCATTAATGGTTTAGGTAACAACAAGAATCTTAATGAGATAGCTAATGGCGCGGGTTGCTTTGCAGCTCAGTTCATAGCTAAGTTTAAAGATAGAGCAGGTCAACTATATCTGCAACCAATAAACAACGATCTAGGTTGGGCTGAGTATGTGTACACTTTATACCCGAAAGAAGGTCACGACACTTATATGTCTATATATAAAGTTTCTACTAGAACAGTTATATTTGTAGGCAAACCAGAAAAAGCTCTACAACAGTACGATAAAAATTACAAAACAAATACGAAACAAGAAGGATAATAATATAAAAACAAAATGAAAAAAGCCATGTTAGCCCACAAGTTCGATCAATCACGCATCGACTTTAAAAGACCAGTTTACATTCAAGCAAAGCTCGACGGCGTCCGCTGCTTATTCACGAAAGACGGTGCATTCTCACGCAACGGCAAGCAGTTCATGAACGTACGTCACATTGAAATGGCGCTCGAGCCTTTCTTTGCTAAACAACCAGACGTAGTACTCGACGGCGAACTCTACAATCACAAACTAAAAGACGACTTTGAGAAAATTATCTCATTAGTCAGAAAGCAAAAGCCTACAGACGAAGATAGGCTTAATGCTCAGCATCTAGTACAGTTTCACGTATACGACTACTTTGATGGCGTTATGTACGACAACTACCAAACGCGTATGCAGTTACTTGTAAACGCAGGTTTCTACGATGCACAGATCAAGCACGTACCTGCATTACTAGTTGATAGCTACAATTATGCTAGAGTTCAACACGAAGAGTTTTTATCACTAGGCTACGAAGGCTCAATTATAAGAAATGGCGATGGTATATACAAGCACGGTAGATCTTACGATCTAATGAAGTTCAAAGACTTCAGCGACACCGAAGCTACTATCATCGATTATGTTACTGGTAAAGGTAAACGGACTGGCACGCTTGGCAAGTTCATTATGCAAGATGACGACGGGATAGTGTTCGGCTGTCCTCCGGGCAAGGGCTACTCGTACAAGGATCTTAAAACAATGCTCAAGAACGTAGATTCTTTTATTGGCAAGCGTGCTACCTTTACTTATTTTCAAAGAACTAAAGCTAACAGCTACAGACACCCACTATTTAAATGTATTAGAAATTATGAATAGAGATAAACACATATGGGAAGGTTGGACAGTAGGAGATTTTATAGATGAACTAGAACCAAGCTTCAATGCAATTCAAAACAATGGCGGTTTCTGGTTTAATCGTTTTAAAGACAAAGAAAAACTAAAAGACTGGGTTAAGTCAGAGCAACCATATTACAAGAAACATATACCAGAAGTATACAACTACTTTTTAAAAAAATCAAACTTATGAACAAATTATTAATAGCAACTATAGCAATAGGCTTGGTTATGCCGAAAGGCAATGTAAGCAATGCTATACACAAGTCCGCTCCGACAGACGAGCAAGTAAAAGTAACGATCGAGCCATCATGGGAAGATCTAATCAACGCGATCATTTATGTAGAAAGTAGAGGTAATGACTCTGCGATCGGTGATCGAGGTAAAGCTGTAGGCTGTTTACAAATACAACCTATATGTATAAGAGAGGTTAATAGAATATTACGTAAGCGCAAATCAAACGTAAGATACTCATTACAAGATCGTTACAACAGAATTAAATCTATACAAATATTCGAGATTATAACAGAGCATTATTGGAAATGCTGCGAGTATGTAACATTTATGGAGTATGCAGAGATCGTATCTAGAAGATGGAATGGCGGTCCTCGCGGAGACAAAAAGAAAGCTACGTTAAAATACTGGAATAAAGTTGAAAAACATTTACAAAGTAAATACGAAGACAAACAAACTTGGGAAGAAATTGTAAAATCAATAGATAATAAATATAACGCTATATGAACATATTTTATTTAGACGCAGATCCAGATACCGCTGCTAGAATATTATACAGCAAACATGTTGTAAAGATGGTTCTTGAGTCAGCGCAGATGTTATGTACTGCTCATCATTTTCATGGCAATGGTGACAATGTACCTTACAAACCGTGCCACATTAACCACCCTAGCACTATCTGGACTCGTTCTAATACTGCCCATTACAGTTGGCTTTATCAGCACATGCTTGCGCTCGGCGATGAATATTCACGTCGATATGGTAAACAACACTTAACAATTGAAAAATGCCGCGATGCTTTAAAATGGCCTCCGCTTGGCATGACTACTGCTAAGTTTGAACAACCACCGCAAGCTATGCCTGATGAATATAAAGATGAATGTAGTATTATAGCGTATTGGAATTATTATATAGGAGAAAAACATAAAGTAGCAAATAAAAATGAAGAAATATATACTTAAACAAATGATATTTATATTTAAACCATTTTCTAATTTTTTTAATGGTTTAATAGCAGCATTGGAAGATGCATCATTTGAAAATCAAATAAAGAAAAATAACAAGTAATAGGGCATGACAATAGCCCGTAAGGATTAATAAGTAACAAGCTAATGTCACAAAAAAGAAAGATACAATGGTTGCATGATAGGCGTATTATTACGCGCTGTTGGCCTTGGTCAGATAAACCTAGCCAAGAGACTGATCAGTACATGTACTATAGTAATGGCACGCATCAATGTTATACATTGTTTGCTAGTAAGGCAAAAATTACTACGTATAAATCTCTTAAATGGCATTTTTTAGTAATACAGTTTTTAAATGAAGGAGAACCTGAAGAAACACTAGAATCTGTTTTTAGGTTTATTGCTAATAAAGAAAATGGCTTTGTTACTTTCTTTATGAAGCAAAAGATACTTGACAATATGATCAGAGATGTGTTTGATCAAGGTATCGATGCACCTATAAACAAAGTACGTAAAGTAATATTCAAGCCCGCAGCTTGGCATTTGACACTAAGTGAAAAGCTAAGTATTGTGGGTAAACTTATTGGTAGAAACAAATTAACTAAAGAAACGATCTATCAATGCATGTTAGATATAAACGATGCTAATGAAAAGATAACTATAGAAAAACTAGCAAAACTATTAAATGTAACAAAGAGAACAATATACCGCCATATGTGCGACACGTTGAAACAAGAAAAGAAAATATTAAATGAAGAATTATAACGTAAGTAACTATATAAAATACAAGCAAGATTTAAATCGATCTATGCCTGACGATGAAATACTTTACGCGATGCTAACTAGAGATGAACTTATAATAAAGTTTTTACCTTTGGTAGAAAATCTAGCACGTAAGTTTTCTACATCTCAGCAAGCGTCTGGTATATTAAGCATTAACGATCTTATACAAGAAGGATCTGTAGGTTTAGTAGCAGCTGTTGACAGGATCGACTGGGTTAAGCTATGTGAATCAGATGATATAGAAAAGACTTTAAAATCTTTTTTAAGCAAAAGAATAAAAGGTGCAATACGTCGAGCTATCGACATTAACAGAGGTAATATACGTATACCTGAGCACAAACTAAATGAAATACGTAAAGACTTTGGTAAGAACAAGAAAATGGTTGAAATGTTTTTCAACAGTATATTTTTAAGTATTGATGCTAAACCAAACAACGAAGACTCAGCTTACCAAATACCTGACGAGTCAGAACCATACAATATGGAGTTACTAAATGTATATCTAATAGGTTTACTAAGAAGGTATTTAAATGAAAAAGAATATGAAGTATTACGATTGAGTTACGGACTTGATTGCGACAAGCACAGTGCAAAGCAAATTGCAGAAAAATTAGATATAAAAGGTGCCAGTGCTTACGTGCGCGTTTCACAGCTAAAAAAGCAAGCTGTTGAAAAATTAATTGATAACGTAGATCACTCGCAAGTGCTTGATTATCTTTGAGTTAGAGTGTTAAATAATTAAATATATGTGTAACTATAATAATAACAAACCAACATACCAATGACGTTAAACGATAAGTTAATAGAAATCCAAACCAGATTTAAATCTAAAAAATCTCGGTTCAACTCATTCGGCAAATACCACTTTCGCAGTGCCGAAGACATTCTCGAAGCAACAAAACCCTTTTTAAAGGAGCTAGGCGTAACAGTTACAGTTAATGAAGAGTTAATTGATAATAACCATTTACCTGTATTAAAATCTACAGCCACAGTAAGCGACGGCAAAAGTGCTATACACGCAGTCGCTATAGTCGGCGTAGACTTAAATCAGAAGGGTATGCAAGTTCCTCAACAATTTGGTTCCGCCTCGAGCTATGGTAAAAAGTATGCGTTAGGCAATTTATTCTTGATCGACGATACGCAAGACAGTGATGCAGCTAATACGCACGGTAAAAGTGCTACAGCTACATTAACGTCTGTAAAAGATCCTGCATTTGGTAAAGCACAAAGCTATATTAAATCAGGTGGCAAACTTGACGCGATCAAGAAAAAGTACAAATTAAGCGCTGAAGTTGAAAAAGCGCTAACAACAATCTAAATGGATAAAAAACAAACAATAGACAAGCTACGCGAAGATGAACATTACTACGGTAAATTTGGTAAACAATATTTAAGTAATAGTGACATTGGAACGTTACTCAAAAATCCTTTAGCACTAGGGCAACCTAGTAAGCCTTCACCAGCGTTTCTAGTTGGAGGTTACTTTCACACAGCTATTTTAGAACCAGACAAACTTAAGAAATACAAAGTGATACAATCTTCATCTAGGAACACAAAGGCTTATAAAGAGATGTCAGGAGGTGAGCTATGTCTTCTACAGCAAGAGGTCGACAATATAGAACTACTATCGGACAAGATAATGTCTAACGATATATGTAGAGATCTCATAAGAAAAGGAGACATATTATATGAAGAACCTGGCATTACAGAAATAAACGGACATATGTGGAAAGGTAAAGCAGATATAATAAACCACAGTGAAAAACTGATTATCGATCTAAAAACTACCAATGACATAAACACGTTTAAAAACTCAGCTTGGAAATACAATTATGATAGCCAAGCATATATATACAGCCAAATATTTGGTTACGAGTTAGTATTTATAGCTATAGATAAAAACACGCACCAGATCGGCTTATATGATTGCTCTACAGAATTTATAGAGCGTGGCATTGAAAAGGTTAACAAGGCCATTGAAGCTTACGAGTTATTCTACAAAACAGAAAACTTTGATAGCTCGCAGTATTTTATTAATAGAACACTGTAATTACAAAACAAATACGATAACCTTAAGATAATAATTTAAATTAATAATTTATGAGAAAAACAACCAGAAAAACCCCGACAAGAGTTTGTTCAGTAACAGGTATACTAACAGGCGAAGAAAATTTTTACAGAAACCAAAACCACGTCAAAGCTGTTGATAATATCAGGCGTAACACAGGAGCTACAAAAGATCAGTTAAGACGTATGTTTACTCAATTACAAACTTATTAAGAATATGGCAAGTATAATAGCAACAAGTATTGATCTTACTAAAATACCAAAAGATAAGATCATCAACGGAAAAAAGGGTAAGTATCTACCTATCAGCATTACTTTAAACGATGAAGTCGATCAGTTTGGCAATCAAGGTCCAGTGTCTGTACAACAGACTAAGGAAGAACGAGAGGCAAAGACTGAGAAAGTTTATCTTGGCAATGTTAAGGTAGTATGGTCAAACGGTCAGAACGTCGATCCAGCACCTAAAGATGGTATGGCAGCGCAAGGCAATGTCGTAACTCAGAAGGTTGAGGACGATCTACCATTTTGATGCCCTTATGTGAAACGTGTGGACAGTATGTGTCGCAGGAAGAATATGATCTCTGCGACACGTGTCCAGACTGTAGAGAGCAAGAATACTAAATTAAATTAAATTAAATGCAAACAACAGAGATCAATGGGTTCTTGATTGACCAATTCAATCAATACAGTCTAGAAACTGGGAAAAGCCAGGGCGTTTGTCCTCTTTGCTCGCACACTAGAAAACCCGAAAACAAGAAGGCAAAATGCGCTTCATACGATTGGGAACGTGGTCTCGGTACTTGCCACAACTGCAGTACATCTTTTCAGTTACATACGTATCAAAGAAAAGGTGCTAGCGAACGTGTTTACGTAAGACCTGAAATCACTAAGTATTTACCAGTTAAAGAAAAAGTGACACAATGGTTTGAAACAAGAGGTATATCTCAAAGGACTTTAGATGATTTAAAAGTCGGACAAGGTCCTGAGTATATGCCACAAACAGGAAAAACAGAAAATACAATACAGTTTAACTATATCATGGGCGACCAGCTCATAAATATTAAATATAGAGATGGTCGTAAAAACTTTAAACTGTATAAAGGTGCTGAAAAAGTATTTTACAACATTAATAGTATCATAGGTTATGACAATTGCGTTATAACCGAAGGCGAGATGGACGTATTAGCGTTTCATGAAGCTGGTATTAAAAATGTTGTATCAGTACCAAATGGCGCTACGCTGACAAACAACAACCTGGACTATCTAGATAATTGTATTGATTACTTTGAAGACAAAGAAAGAATACTTTTAGCTATAGATAAAGACGAACCAGGCCAAATGCTACAGCAAGAGATTGTTCGTAGGCTCGGCGCTGAAACTTGTTTTATAGTAGACTTCGACGACTGCAAAGATGCTAACGAGTATCTACTAAAGTACGGTAAAGAAAAACTCGCAGAAACAATATCAAAGGCTAGGCCTTATCCTCTAGAAAATGTTACAACATTTAAAGATATAGAGGCTGAGGTTACAGACTTTGTTAAAAATGGTTTTAAACCTGGCTTTCAAGTTGGTCTACCTAATTTTGATAAAATATTTTCTACGTATACTAAACAGTTTATAACTGTAACAGGTATACCTAGTAGTGGTAAATCAGATTTTGTAGATCAAATGGTAGTAGGTTATAACCAACAATATGGTTGGAAGACTGCTTTTGCAAGTCCTGAGAATCAACCAACATACCTACATGCACACAAGCTTATGCGTAAAGTGTGGGGCGATATGCCAAACGTAGGGGATATTGGTGGTGCCAAATGGAACGAAGTTGCAGAGCATGTCAACGATCATTTCTATTTCATAGATATGGATAAATACGATCTTGATTCTGTGTTACGTAAAGGTGCAGAGCTTGTAAAAAGAAAAGGTATCAAATGCTTAGTGATCGATCCTTATAATAAGGTTAGAGATATAAACGCAAAGACTGATGATGTAAACCGTTATACAATGGATTACTTAATGAAGATCGAAACGTTTGCTAAGAAATATGACTGCCTTGTTTTTATAGTTGCGCATCCTACTAAAATGATGAAGGGTCAAGACGGCAAAATCCAAGAACCTACGATGTACAATATTAAAGGTGGTGGTGAATGGTACGATGCTAGTTACCACGGCCTTCTTGTACACAGGGATTACGATGCAGGCACCACTAAGGTTAAAGTACTTAAAGTTAAGTTTCAAAATCTTGGTGAGAACGGAGCTGAAGCTCATTTTACTTGGGACAGAGCATCTGGTAGGTTTGTACCTTCAGAGGTTATACAAGATGATCTTCCATGGGAGTAAAAAAGCAACAGCGGCATTATGCTATGAACGAAGAAGAGATGCAAGCTTGGATGTGGTGCGTTAGAAACAATATATGTATAACAACTAGAGAAATAGCTTGGAGATCTAAATTATATAGAGTACTTATAGAGACTGGAAGATATCCTAACAGAAAGTTAGTTGGTCAAACAGATGACGTCTATAACTACTACGATGCAAAACAAAAAGCAGCAGAATATACAATATATTATTACAATAAATATGCGAACAAAGTTTAAAAATGCAAGCGAAGCTTTCGATTACTTTTACATTAAGATAAAAGATACTGGTGCTGACTTTGACAGCACTAAAGCTTTATTTAATGTAGGTTTTTATATAGCTGACCCTGCTAACAATAAAATAAAATCAGGTTTCAGAAAATGGAACAAAGAATATGCTGACGCTGAGTGGCAATGGTATTTATCCGGCGATCCTAGTATCAATAAGCTAGGTGATATATACGGTAAAGTACCAGCCATATGGAAACGTATGGCAAATGCTAAAGGTAATGTAAATAGTAACTACGGTTACCAATGGCAGCGAAATAATCAAATAGATCACGTTATAAATTTATTAAAATCTAATAAAAATACTAGACAAGCAGCTATATCTATATACGATGCTAAAGAACACGATTCATATAAGCACGACACACCGTGTACTTATGCAGTTCAGTTTACGATTATAGATGACAAGCTCAATATGTCTGTGTATATGCGATCTAATGATTTATGGTATGGTTTCTGCAATGACCAATACCAATTTAGCATGTTACAAAAAATGATTGCAGAAAAATTAAATTTACAAGTTGGTTGGTATTACCACCACGCGCACAACTTACACTTATATAACGATAAAATTTAATGTACTATTTATACCACATTCCTGGTAAAAAGATCGGCGTAACACGTGATCTTCATACCAGAGTTACCCTTGTACAAGGATACAAGGAGGGAGAGTACGAAGTTCTAGACCAGTCAGAAGATATAGATTATATATCAGACTTGGAGTTAGAACTTCAACAGTCTTATGGCTATCGTAAAGACTTACAACCTTATAAAAACTTATTTAATAAAATGAAAATAAACGCAACAGAACAAACCTCAACATTTCCTGTGCCTTTAAATAAACTAAAAGGCAGGCTAATGGATAACATAGGTAAGAAATGGCAGACGGAGTTCGGCCAGTTTAAAATAAACGAACAAACAATACCATGGATAGTAGATAATGCAAAAACATCCATGTTTAATACGGAGAGATGTTATATATATAACAAAGCATATTGGAATATGTTTCAAAACAAAGATCCTAAGTCAGGATGGGTTCCTAGTTCAAGCAATGGTACTTATGTAGTACAAGAGCCTGATAAAGATAAATACTACTTTGGTCTAATAAGACAATGGGCTCAAGATAAAGGTATATACGATAAAGGTGATACGAAAACGCAGTATATAAAACTTGCCGAAGAATTTGGTGAGCTTGGTAAAGCGTTGTTAAACGATGATCAACCAGAAGTAGTAGATGCTATTGGCGACATGGTAGTTGTATTAACAAACTTAGCACATCAAAGAGGAGTTACTATCGAATCGTGTATTAAGTCAGCATATAACGTGATAAGTAAACGAACAGGTAAAATGATTAACGGAACATTTGTAAAGGATAACTAATATGAAAGATTATAGAATAAAAACTGAAGACCCTATTGTACAGAAAATAATTAAAAAGATCGACGAACGCAGCGAGTTTGGCATGAAAAAGTATGGCCAGTCTATGATGCAAGAAGTTGTAAACAGAGAAAAAGATCTCGGAGCATTTATAGTTGATGTACAAGAGGAATTAATGGATGCAATATTATATTTAGAGTCAGCAAGACATTGCCTACAAGATGAGATTGAAGACGCAATGCTAGCTAGACTAACAGCAGATAAAAATGAAGAAGTCTTATAAAAGAAAACGTAAAGGTCCTGTCGCAAGTAAAAAAGTTACTTACGACGGGATAAACTTTGCGTCTGGTTTAGAAAAGTATATGTACACAGTTTTGAAACAAGCTGGTATAGACGCCTTATATGAGGGCGAAACTTTTGAACTAGTTGAAGGCTTTGACTTTCCTTTTGATTGCTACGAGCGATGCGCTAATGGCAAAGGAGATTACAAAAACAGAGGAAATAAAAAGGTGTTAAATATAAAGTATACACCTGATTTCATAGGCAAAGGATTTATAATAGAGTGTAAAGGTAGAGCAAACGAATCTTTTCCATTAAGATGGAAGTTATTCAAAGGCTTAATAGCTAATAGCAAAATAGGGCCTTGCACTCTTTATAAACCACAAAACAAGAGAGAATGCGACGAAACAGTAAACTTAATATTGAGCAGCAGAAACAACTAGCTCGAGAGAAATATGCCGAACGTCAACTTGACCGTTGGATAAAATGGAAATGGAATACGCACGGCTATATAAAATGGAATGAATTAATAGAACAATGTAAAAAATATAACATATGAAAAATTGGAGTTTAAGTATAGGGTTATACCCTGGAATATTAGTAGGATTTAGATCTTACGAATCAGAAGATAAGACAACACACGTAGCTTACGTGCCTTTTATCGATTTAGCTTTAGAAGTGTATCACGATGTAGAAGAAGACGAAGAAAATGGCTAGATTAGTAATATCTTCTTATTTAAAGAAATCAAAAGTAAAAAGACCTGGTGTTCATGCAAAAACTAAAACATCTAAAAATAAGAACAGTAAAAATTACGTTAAACCATACAAAGGACAAGGACGATGAGTTTATTTAAAGAACGAATAGCATACAAACCATTTGAGTATCCTGAGTATTACACTGAGGGTTGGTTAAAACAAGCTCAAGCATTTTGGTTACATACCGAAATACCTATGTCCGGTGACGTAAAAGACTGGAACGAAAAACTAACTGATAAAGAGAAAAACCTGGTAGGAAATATCCTACTGGGTTTTGCTCAGACTGAATGTGCTGTGTCTGACTATTGGACACAAAAAGTTGTTGGTTGGTTTCCTAAGCACGAGATACAGCAAATGGCTATGATGTTTGGATCGCAAGAAACAATACACGCAGTAGCTTATAGCTATTTAAATGAAACTCTAGGACTTGAAGACTTTGAAGCATTTTTACACGAGCCAGCAACAGCTGAACGTTTTGAAAATTTAGTAGCATACGATGGTAATGATCCTGTATGTATTGGTAAGTCTTTAGCTATATTTAGCGCGTTTGCTGAAGGTGTATCTTTATATTCTGCATTTGCAGTATTATATAGTTTTCAGCTACGTAACTTATTAAAAGGTATAGGTCAACAAATGAAATGGTCTGTAAGAGATGAAAGCTTACACTCACGTATGGGTTGTAGATTATTCAACCACATGTGCGATGAAATACCTACACTTAGAGATGAGTGTAAAGACGATGTACTATTAGCTGCAAAGACAATGGTAACACTTGAAGAAACTTATATAGATAAAATGTTTGAGATGGGTGATATTGAAAACTTAAAGTCATACGATCTTAAACAGTTTGTAAAAAAGAGAGCTAATGAAAAACTTCAAGAGCTAGGTTACCAAGGAATATTTGATTATGACTCAGCGTCTGCAGATAATCTTGATTGGTTCTACCATTTAACTGGTGGACATACTCATACAGATTTCTTTGCGATGCGACCTACTGATTATTCTAAAGCTAATGAAGGTGAAGACTTCGATGATATATGGTAAATAATATGTGGAATAACGAATGGAAAAAAGGCGTTGATTACCCAAAGTGGGGTGATAACGAAATATACAAGAAGACAATAGGTGGCCAGTACTTGCTGCCTGGTGAAAGTCCAGCTGATGCTTATATGAGAGTTTGTAAGACAGTTGCGATGCGTTTAGGACGTCCAGAACTCACCGAAACATTTTATGAGTATGTATGGAAAGGCTGGCTTTGTCTAGCCTCTCCTGTGCTCTCTAATACAGGTACAGAACGAGGTTTACCGATCAGCTGCTTTGGCATTGATGTTGGAGATAGTATATATGAGATCGGTAATAAAAACCTAGAGATGATGCTACTCGCGAAACACGGCGGCGGAGTTGGTATCGGAGTTAATATGATTAGACCTGCCGGCAGTAAAATAAAACAAAATGGAACATCAGACGGAGTTGTCCCTTTCTGCAAGATCTATGATTCTACAATCCTTGCTACAAACCAAGGAGCAGTTCGAAGAGGAGCTGCTTCAGTCAACATTAACATTGACCACGCAGATTTTGAAGAGTGGCTTGAGATACGAGAACCTAAAGGAGATGTTAACAGACAAAGCCTTAACTTACATCAATGCGCAGTTGTTGGTGACAAGTTTATGCGGAAGCTTGAACTCGGAGATCCAGAAGCTAGGACTAAGTGGAGTAAACTTATTAGAAAACGAAAAGCAACTGGCGAGCCGTATATCCTCTTTAAGGGAAATACAAACAAAGCAAATCCAGAAGCATATAAAGAAAACGGATTAAAAGTACATATGACTAACATCTGTAGTGAAATTGTTTTACACACAGATGAGTCGCATAGTTTTGTTTGTTGTTTGTCTTCATTGAACCTAGCTAAATACGATGAGTGGAAAGATACAAATATTGTATACGATGCTATATGGTTTTTAGATGGAGTACTTGAAGAGTTTATACAGAAAGCAAAAGGTAAGATCGGATTTGAAAACGCAGTTAGATCTGCTGAGAAAGGTAGAGCATTAGGTTTAGGCGTTTTAGGTTGGCATACTTATTTACAAGAAAAGAGTATACCATTTGAAAGCCTGCCTGCTCAGTTTGAAACTCGTAGAATATTCTCTACGATAATGGTTGAGTCTGAAAGAGCTAGTATGGATCTAGCAGAGTTTTATGGCGAACCATTGTGGTGTGCTGGTACTGGTATGCGCAACACGCATCTTAGAGCTATAGCACCAACGGTTAGTAACTCTAAGTTATCAGGTAACATATCACCTGGTATAGAGCCTTGGGCTGCTAATGTATTTACAGAGCAATCTGCTAAAGGTACTTTCATTAGAAAAAATCCTACGTTAGAAAAACTTCTACGTAAAAAAGGTAAAAATAATAAAGAGGTTTGGGATAAGATTTTAGAAGATGGAGGTTCAGTTCAAGATTTAGATTTTCTTGATCAAGAAGAGAAAGATGTATTTAAAACTTTCAAAGAGATAAATCAGCTTGAATTAGTTAAGCAAGCAGGTATAAGACAGATGTTTATAGATCAGAGTGTTAGTTTAAACTTAGCTTTTCCAAAAGAAGCTACGCCAAAATGGATTAATAAAGTCCACATGGAAGCTTGGAAACGAGGTATTAAAACTCTGTATTATATGCGTACTGAATCTGTACTGCGCGGTGATATTGCGCAGAAAGCATTAGATGAAAACTGTATGAGCTGCGACGGCTAAAAAATAAAAGAGGGTAACTGAAAAGCTACCCTCTTTTTTTGTTTTTTTAATTTGATACGGACCAAATATTAAAAGGTGGATTTAATACGTGTACAGTATCTCCGAGATTACTTTGATTTGCAACTACAATAGCATTTTGTAAGTATTCTATCATTGTGTTAGATGAAGCTCCTTGAGGATCTGCACCATGCTTAATAGTTATAGTGGATGGTTTTCCGATCCATTGTATTACTATTTGATAATCATTGTAAGTATTACCATTCCCAGAAATTGCTGAGACTTTTTTGCTAACCCAACTTATATCGCTAGCTCTTATTAATACGTTTTCTTTATCACCTACAGGATTTCCTTGATCGTCGTTACCTGTTATAGGTATGCTTAAAAAGTTTTTCATTTTATAATCTGTTTTTAAATGTTAATGTTATATTTATATCTATAATCCTTTAGACTTGGCTGCATCTACTACAAATGGAAGCTCTACTACCGATGTAGTTGCGGTATTGTTTAATACGTCTACAATCGCACTATTGATAGCAGTTTGCACTGTACTTTGAGCCGGATTAAATATTTTATATGTCACTGGTTCGTTAGCACCGTCAAGACCTAGCGCTCTATCTGCAAGAACTTGTGGGGCACCGTAGTTTGCTATGTAGTCGTTATTAACACCAATCAATGTTATAGTGTTAGTAGAAACTGATTGTACAAATAGATTACTGATAGGAGTTGCTCCAGCTTGACCACGAGTAAGTATTACAGCCATGCCAGCTTGTACGCCTGCTGCAACAAAGTCTGTGTTAGCGTCAAAAATTTTATTTCCAGAGTATATTTTGTAATCAATACCGCTCGTCATCGCGTTATTAGATAAATTACTAAGTGTAGTATCATTTACAATTATGTTAGATATATCTTCATAAGGGTTTAAGCCATCTAAAATTTGAGTTACTGGATTATCAAATATTCGATCACCAGGTAGTATGCCTGAAGAAGTGAACGTTGCATTTGAGTCAATTAACTGAGGTGGCCAACCACCTGTACCATCAGCAGTTGTCGTACCTGAAGCTACTTCAAGTGCGGTATGAGTACCACTAATAAATGGAATATTATCTACATCATAATAATGGTTCTGTCCAACATTTAATCTTGTATAAGATCCTTTGTGAATAACTGACGATACGTCAGTTGCGTTAATTAAAATAGGACCTGCGGTCGCTGTATTAATCTTAATAAATTTGTCGATCATTTTTTTAAATAATTAGTTTGTTTGTGTTAAGTTTTATTAATTTTTTTCTTTTTTACCTTGTAAGTATCCTTTTTCATATTCAACTTCTTTTTCAAGGTTTATTATTCTTTTTTCTAAACCGTCTATTACGATTATCTTTTTATCTAATCTATTACCAATAGATATTAGTTCAGATTTTATAGCAGTAAACTCTGCATATATGCTACCTGCTGCAAACACAGCGGCAACTAGCCAAATAACTATTGACCAATTTTTTGCTAAAAAGTTATTCATCTCTGACATATTACTCCCCACATTTTTTACTTGGATCATCAACTCTACGCCAGTCTTCTTTTTCAAACCAGTCTCTAAGCGTAGCTTTCGGTTTTCTAGCTCCTTTAACGTTAGTCTTAGATGATCTTCTGTATTTACCTTTAGCACCAGCCGCTTGTTTAGCTCTAACAAGTTTTTCTCTTTCCTCTTTGCTCATGCTCCTTATTTTAGCAATCGGTAGACAAACTTTTTTAGTTCCTCCACCTTTTTGCTTTTGTAATGGCGATGAAGCCATTTGAAAAGGAGAGGTAGTCATTTTACCTGGAGAAGACCTATTAGTCTGCATGTTAATAAACCAATTAGCTAACTGTTTGTCTCTAGGCGTAGCATTAGATCTAGCTTTAAGTTTCTTTGCTTTTTCTATAGTTACATCTCCTCCATATAATTTACTTATTCGGGCTTTTAAAACTCCTCTATATGCTTTTTCTGCCATTACACGTTCTTTAATCTTTCATTTTCTTTTTCAAGGAACTCTACTTTTATTCTAAGCGCAGATACTTCTTCAGTAAGTTTTAGCACTTGCTTTCTTAAATCTTCTTTTTCATCGCTACTAGTAGCAAGTAAAGCTTCTAAGTTTCTTACCCTGTTTTTCAAATCGTCTCTATATTGCACGCCGTCGTTATTTTCGTAATTATTCTTTTTTTCTTCGATCCTAGACTTTAACCTAGCTTCTAAGAACTTCCATATACTTGCAGATCCAGCTACAGTTACTATAGTTATTATTATTTGCGTTACATTATCCATATCATTATTTATGTGTATGTATTTTCTCGATTATTAATCTTCTCATACTGCCAAATGCAGCAAAGCAAAGAACAAGCCAACCATAATGCGTAGCACATGGAAAGCCAATAGTAGATAAATATGCAATAGTTGAGGTTAAATACACAGCAAAAGTAATAACCGAAGCTTTTACTCTATAACATATTTTCTCACTTGCAACACAATATAATTGATAAAAACCACTAAGAAATATTATAGCTCTAAATATATGAAAACCGCCTAGCTCTACTCCTATAGCTACATGCGTGGCTAATATGTTAGTTATTGCTAATGTTATCTCTGTAGGCTGAGAATCACTATGCGACCATATATCTCTTAGTTTATGTAGCATTTTATTTTTTATTTTTACCCATTTTACCAGGTCCACCAGCTTTCGTACATCTCACACCCCAACCAGAAGCATAAGCGCTTGGCCATACATCAAATTTTCTTTTAGCCGCTGCTTTACAAGCTGGACTTATAGCTGCACATAATGGCGATTTAGGTTTCATTTTAAATGGACTCATAGTTTTATATTTTTTTATGTAATAATCCTCCTCCAACTACTATGCCGAAGACAAGTACTACTAAAATTATGTCACCCATTGTTTCTGCTTCAGGGTAGTAATTAGCAAACAACAACATAATTGCTGCTCCTATTAATCCTAGTATTGCAACATAAATACCTAGGTTGTTTCTTAAAAATTCTCTTATTTTATCCATAATATGTATATACTTAATATTAAACATAAAACCCTTGCACCAATAACAATTGATAAAGGAATTTTACTCATAAATTTATCCCAATCTGAAGTTTTACCTAAATAAAACCAATCGCCTTTAAATAGCTTTGCAAATATTAAATCAAAAATAGCTACTCTAATTAGGCCATATATAATAAAGCCAGTATAAATTCCAGCTATTATTCCAAAAATCTCTGCAATACCAAATAGAGTTAACGTTCTAACTATACTTTTAAAATCGTGTAGATCGCCATTAACTACTTCGTAAGTTATTTCTACAGCTATTAAAAATAAAAAAGATATGTATAATAAAAACATCATTTCTTATCTAATCTTTTTCTAACTATATTCATAGTAGTTTTCATTTTAGCTGCATAGCTTGGTCGCTTCTTTCTATTAAAAACAACTTGCTGATTTAAACTACTTATTATTTTTTGCTTATTACCTTTTCTAGTTTTTATTAACCAAGAAGCTAACTCGCTAGCAGACAAGCTTTTAAACTTACCTTCTGCATCTGGCGCATCTGAATGTTTAAACTCACCCATTTTCTTTTTAATAGGTGATAAGCCATCAGTCCTATAGCCTGCTTTTTTTAGTAGTTGATAAATATTATGCATAGCTTATTAACAATTCCATCTGCGTCTAGCTGCTAAGCCTCTTTTAGATTTCCAGCTTTTTGATCTTGCGCAGAACGATTTTCTTCTTTTCCAAGCTTTACTACCTCTTTTTAATTTTTTAGGATCAGTTGTTACCGCCGTTCGTAGCTTACTACCTGGATTATTTCTTCTATACTCTCTAACACCTTTTTCAGTCATGCCACCACCAGCTGCAGCGCCTGTACCTGTAGGATTAGCTTTATTAAAGTTTTTACCTCTACCTATAGTTCTTCGTGGATCAGATTTTTTCATAGGCGAGCTAGTGCATTTAGCGCACATACCGCAGTTGCAACCACTAGCGCAGTTACACTTACCTATGCACCCACAAGTTTTTGTGAATGGATTATTCATTTTATATCCAGTTTATCCTTGAAATCTCATACGTCTTTATATTCAGTTGTAGCATCGAAGCTAGGGCACGCTTTCGGCGAGAAGTCTCGATGCCCATAAACTACAGCGCTAGAGTTTAACCTCTTTAATGTTTTAATTAAGTCTAAGAGACTTTCTTTTTGCTCAGGTGTTCTAGTATCTTTAGGCGTCTTGCCATCAGCCTCAACGCCTCCGATATAACATACGCCTATAGAACCTGTATTATGATTTTTACAGTGAGCGCCTGTTTTATTTATATCTCTACCATAACCTATTGTTCCGTCTAAATGAACGACATAATGGTAACCTATGTCCGACCACCCTCGGTCTAAGTGCCACTTTCTTATAGTGTCAACACTAAACTCTTGCCCTTCTCTAGTTGCAGAGCAGTGTACTATTATTTTATTTATATCTCTCATAATGTATCGTTATAAAGCGTGTCTAGGTACGCTGAATCTATGTTCCTGCTTATGCTGTAAGGTTTTAAATCATAAGGCTTTTTCTTGCAAGCAGCTAGAAGTATCATAGAGAACAAAAGTAAAAGTACTAAAATAATTTTTTTCATTTTTTTTAAATAAGGTATATATTTAGTAAGATCACTTGTTTAGATTAAAATCTAATATTATATTAATTTTTTGATTATTTTTCTCTTTGCGCTAGTATTCTCTGTCGAGCTTCTTCTCTTTTTCTTGAAGACTCAGCTCTTAACGCTTCCATTTCTTTATCAGTCATAGACCTAACCCTATCTAACTTTCTTTTCTTTTTTAATCTTCTCGTTTCTTTAGCTTTTCTTTTTCCAGCTTCTTTTTTAGCTGCTTTAGCTTTTATTTTTATTAAATCTTGCTCTTCGTTCTTAACATTAACGTCCCATGTTCTCCAACCAAGTGCTAGAGCTAGTCTTTGATATGATGTATTTCTACTGTCAAAAGCTTCGTTTATAGATTTTACTTCTGATAGTAATCGATCTGCTGGTACGTTAGCTGCTGCAGAAGAAATATTAGCTATTATTTCGTAGTTTGGAGATGGATTAAACTTGCCGTCTATTGTTAAGTCGTAACCCATTTCATCTATAACTGCTTGATTAAACTTCTTAGTTTGTATTGCCGAATAAACTTTTCTAAGTTTAGATCCTATCGGTGGAGATACATTAGCAAGCTCAAGCATCGTGTATGTATGATCTCCTTTAAATGAACCTTTTTTATCTTCTTTCTGGTAACGCATAATAGCATTTTTCAAGGTTGCAACTACAGCACCAGCAAGACCGCTACCTCTTAGTATAGTATCAACCATACTATTAGCTGTTCTTATAGCTTTATCTTCAATATCGGCGTCTTCTTCTTCTTCATCATCAAAGCCAGGTATCAATGCAAACAATGCAGACTGTAAAGAAGAGAATATTAAGTTTTGCACAAAGCCATAGTAAGCTATCTTACTTAAGTTTTCTACATCACTACCTCGTCTGTTGTATATATCTTTACCAGCTTTTTTCATTAACCTAGTGTACTGCATAGGCGTGTTTTGGAAAGCTAATATTAAACGGCCTAAGTGACTAGACTGTTGTTGCGATATAAGCATTGGGTCACCAGACTGCTGTGTTTCGTCTGATATTCTACCAAAATCTTCAAAAGCTTTTGCTTCAGCTTCTTTCTTTGAAAGCCCTTGTTTTTCGTACTTCTTAGTTCTATTTATTAAAAATGTAGCACCACCAGTTGCAATAGCAAAACTATCCGCAATTTGTGTTGGTGTAAAACCAATTTTAAGTAGGTATGACACTACTGCAGCAGCTTTATCTTTAGAGTTTCTAGCTTGGTTAGCAATCTCAGACTCTTGTATGTCTGACTTTAAACCACCACGTCTTTCTTTTAATTTGTCAGAGTTAAATATTTCAGTCCACTTTTTCCAGTATAAAGGTTGGTTAGCAAATGCTTGAGCTGCCTTTAGTGGGTTGTTGTCACTCCAATTTATAAAGTTAGTAAATGATAACATCTGAAGTAGAGCTGATCTTCTATTGAAGAACATTATTGTACCTACCGAGTTGTTAACCCAGTTTAACCATTTTTGCTCTATCTTACCAGCTGATCTTGGCGTGTTGCTACCAGACTTCATTCTACGTATTGAGTCTTGCAAAGCATCTACATAATTAGTACCATATATCGCCTCTAACTTATTTAAAGTTGTTTGGTCAAACATTTCGTCAACGTTTTCAATAAACTCAGCTAGATACTCTTTTCTGTTAACATTGTCAGTTATATCGTTAAGATCTTTTAATATACTACCAACATCCCAGTGTTCTTTTGGATTAACCCATTGATCTTTTTTAGATACAGCCATTAAACCTTCTGCAAAACCTACTAGATCTGGATCTTTAGCAACTAACTTGCTTAGCTTGTTTTGGTCACGCTTAGATATATTAGGTATATCAAAACCTTGTTGATCCCATAAATAAACCCTAATAGCTTGATCTGTCGTAAAGTCTGTATCACCTATTTTTTTAGGTAGTTGCTTTTTAAGACCAAACATATTGAGCAAGTTTTTGTAATCATTTTTTAAAGCTTGAGTAGCTCCTTCCATAGCAGCGATACCTCTAGTGTAAGGAATTATTAAATTTCTCTCAAAAAATCTTTGATCAGCTTCTCCTTGCTTACCTTTACCTGCAAGTGTGTACGATGTTAAGCCTTTAAAATCTTCAGCTGAATATGGAACAAAGAACTTAAACTTACCTTTCTTAGCACCTTTCTTTCTAGCTAACACCTTAGAGTAAGTAGTTTCAGCCCTAACGCCTTTATTGCGCTCAATCATTTCGTTTAGATCAGAAGACATACTACGCTTACGGTTAGCTATAGCTTGTTGAACTTTACTCTTAACGTCGAAAGTTTCTAGAACATCTTTAACTGCTTTAACGTTTTTAATAGCGTCATCAACAAAGTAGAAGTCGTTAAAACCTTCAGCAACTTTACCAACCATCCAATCGGCTTTTGCTTGAGCAGTACTGTTGGCAAGTCCTGTAATATTAGCGCGCGGAATATCTATACCTAAACCTTTCATAAAAGTGTGTATAGCACTTTCCGCCGCGACTGGTCTAGCAGTTAGAATAAATATATTCTTATTACCAAATTTATCTATTGCTTTTTGTATTCTTGGAATTAATGGCCCAGGCTCGCCTTCTACTACTTTGTTAAATTCACTAAAGTCAAACTCAGCTCCTTCTGCTAGCAAAGCTTCTCCTTGAGCAGCAAATTGCTCTGCGTTTATTCTTCCTTTAACATACCCGTCTGTAAAGCTGTTTATTTTACCAACAAATTCAGAAGGTAAATCTTCTCCTTGTTTTATATTATCAGTGTTTATTTCTACAAACTCTTTTACAGACTTAGGAAATACATCTACAAGCTCTTTAGTACCTTTAATACTTTTTTGAACCTTTTCCCAACTATTCTTTACTGCTGTGTCAGAAAGTCTTCTTTCTCCTCTAGCTTTATTTCTAGCTAAAGCGTTTTCTAGAGATGCGTTTACAAAAATTACTTGAACATCATAACCTGCGTCTTTAAACTGTCTAGAGACTGTTCTAATGTCACCACCGGGAGAGTCTATTACGACACCATCACCTTTGCCCCTTAACATAGACGCTTTGTCTTTAGCTGCACCAGCTGCTTCGTACTGCAACTCTCTCCATTTTTGAGCTTGTTCTCTAGTAAACTCATTCATATTTTTAGGTAATCCAGAGTTTTTAGTTAACCAGTCTAGTGCAACGTCTTGGTTAACGTATTTAAATCCTTTCTTTCTTAAGCCTAATTTATCTATTATAGTTGATTTACCTGCGCCAGACGATCCCATTAACAATATGGCTTTTCTTTGAGGAGCTGATTTACCAGAAGTGTTGGGCGCCGTGTACCTAACACCCGACTTGCTAAACGCCAATGTATCGTCAAAGTCATAAACACTTATACCTTTTGGATTTTCAGAATAAGATCTTTTACGTGAGTTGCTTAAAGCTTTTTCAAGATCAACATTTTTTTGGTTATTTAAAATGCCTTCTCTAATTTTGTTTACTTTTTCTATATTATTTGATCTTTTATCTATAAGGTCTGTAGCTGGATCACCGTATATAGTGAAAACCTCTTTAACTTCTGATTCAGGCAGTAACAATATTCTTTTATCTTTGTTTTTATTTGTTACTCCACCTATTGCATCTACTAAATCTAAAGTTTTTCTAGCTGAGATCCATTGGTCGTGATACTCTAGTATTTCATCTATTTTAGCATCTAAATCTTTACCTTTTAAACCTGAATACCTGAGTTCAGCTATTTCTTCCATAGTGCCAGCATTATCAGCAAGATGCTCTCCTTTGGGTGGACCCATTGGGCCATCGGTTATAGTAAAGTATTTAAGCGCTGTTAGAGATCTAAATCCTTTTACAGCCTGTGTTTGTAGCTGTAGTAGTTGAAGAAAGTGCGTATCTGGTATGTTAGAGTTGACAAGCTTTTTAATTAAATATTTAAATAACTTTTTGTTGTGCTTATTTGCTTCTTCTATTTCAGGAACAAGTTTAGCTAATTCTGCTTTTTTACCCTTTGCATCTAACTTGCTGTAGTCGTAGTTTTTACCTTTTTTATTATTAAGTATTCTATTTATTCTATCAAACAAACTGTTGCTTATACTGGTGTTCATAGGCCTAACTTTTGACATATCTATGTCGGTAGGAAGATCGCCTAGTTTACCAGATAAGTTTAATATGTTTAGAAACTCTTTGTAAAAATCACCAGTAATATTTTCGCCATTTTCGTCTTTTAAGTAAACTGTAAGGCCTTTTCCTTTTTTACCATTTTTACGAAAATATTCGTCCATTGCTTTTTGAGTAGCTACCTCATCAATTTTCTTTGCAGCTGGGTCTAAAACTCTATTAATAAAACCTAAGAAATCAACACCTAGAAGTTCTATTACTTTTGGATCTAAATCCGCAGCAAAATCCGTAACCGATTTAGCAAAAGCTTTTCTAATTTTAATATCTGAATTCTTGTCTATAGTTTTAAAACCTTTCGTAATATACTCTGGTATGTTAGGGTTGCTTAAGATACCTTCAACATATCTTCTTTGTTTTTCAAAATCTATTAAATTGTTGCCAAAGCCATGCACAATAAGATCTATAGCCATTTGACTTAGTTTTTTCTTTTTTAGTTCTTCGTCTATAATTTCACTATTTTCTACATCTATAACATTTGTAATATCGCTACCTTTTTTCTTTATCCGTGCAATGATAACTTTAACTTCTCCTCTAAGTTCGTCTATTGGTATTGATCTTTTTACATTACCTCTTTCAGCTTGTCTAAAAAATTCTTGTATTGTGTTTTCAGCAATTTCTACACCTATTCTTTCTTGGTTTTCTATAAATGCTTTTCTTATTTCACTTTCTGGATCTAGCAACTGCTCTCTATATACGTCAAGTGCATACTCTTCAGCTAGTGCTTTTGCTAGTGCTTCTTTTCTACCTCTAATAACTTCATCACCTTTAAACATGTAGGTTAAGAACTGTTCGTCAGTAATTTTATTAGCAGCATTAGGTAATCTTCTAACAAGTTGAGCACCTGAAGTTCTACCTGCTTTATCAGTGCCAACACTTTCACGATCTATTTTTTTACCTTCCCAATCAGAAGTAAACTTACCATCAACAGACTTTTGAATAGCAAAAGGCATACCCTGCATAAGCCAAGTTGTAGTCATGTTTTCAAGTATAGGCTTTTTAAGTTTTAAGAAATTGTTTCTAAGTTCGCCTCCACGTTTAGCGCCTAGCATTTTCTTAAATTCAATATCTGCTTGCTTACCTATTTCTTTCTTAATCTCAGACATCAAAGGTGTAACAGTCTTATTTATAGACACTGCAGCATCGATACGTGATTTAAGTGTTTTAGTTACAAGTAGTATCTTATCTTTTACTTTCGATACCATCTCAGCTGGTAGCACGCTAGCTTCTACTAAGTTTTGATACTCAACTCTTGGCGCCTCAGTAGTAGTGGTTTCAGCTGTAGGCTCTGCTACCTGTCTAGCTTCTTCAGTGTCTAAACTTTCAGCTCTTCTTTCAGACTCTATAGCTAGTTTTTTCTTAGCATCTAATTTACTAAATCTAGCATTAGCAAACAAAAACTCACCAAAAGTAATAGGATCTCCACTAGCAGTTTTTCTAACGGCAGCTGGATCGAAGTTTATTAATCTATCTACAACGCCTTCTAAAGTTATTTCTGCTTCCTCTCTTGAAGTAGACCTAGCATTTACATAATTATATATAGCTCCTCCAGGTTGAGTTGACTCATATATTGGATTAAAAACTTCTCTACTTTGGAAATCTTCTTTTGTCTTAACACTATTTGGCACTAAGTTGTTAATAGTTTTTAATAAACTTAAAGATTTCTTTCTTGAAGATTCATTTAATTCTTCTTCCGTTTTCTTTGTTTGAGTTTTTTCAAATTGCCTTAAACCTGCTTTTGCCTCTCTAGTAAGTTTTCCTTCGCTTATACCTTTTTCATAATCCACAATAAAATCAAAAACTTGTTTACCAGAAGTAAACTCTAGTTTTTTAGGACTTATATTAAGCTTTGATTTAACAAAGTTTAATATCTTTTTACCTAAATTAAGCCAAGTATTTTCGCTTAAATCATTAAAGTTTATACTACCTTCTGCAGTAAGTTTAAAAAATTGTGTTAACCATTCATCAGAGTCTATGCCGTCAACGTCTAAACCAGATGTTGCAGTCTTCAGCTCTTCGTCTGTTAAAGCTCCTTCTTTAGCTAGCTCTTCTAGTCTAGTTTTTTCATTTCTGTATCCTTGTAAACGTTTGTTTACTGTTTCAAAAACACCTTTATCCTTAAGTACTTGCTTAAATTCATTTATTACTTTATCCATTTTTGGATCAAGCTTGCCGTCTTTAGCTTTAAACTGACTACTAACTATTTTATGTAAAAGCTCGTGAGATGGTGCGGATATATCTGCTTCTCTTGCCGCCTTGTTTATGTTTACATATATATTACCGTCGTCAGTTGTAAAAAATGCGTTATCAGATTGATTAGGATCTATATTGTATTTTTTAAAATCTTCATCTGTTTCTAGAACTATAGTTTCGCCTTCTACGCCTTCTAGTTTTGCTGTTTCTGAAGCAACTGTTTGTACGTCTTTTTTTATTTGGCCTTTTATAAGCGGCTGTAAGATGTTATCTTGTTGTTTTTTTAGTTCTTCTATTTGGCTATCTATGTTTTCACTAAAGGTTTTATTATTTTTTAATGGTTTTTTCTCAGACTCTAATTTATCTATTTTTTGCTGTATAACCGCAACGTCTATGTACTCTTGAGCATGGTTCAACATCCATTTAGGAGCAGCATATCTACCTACTGCTTCAGCTTGCTCTAATATTTTTACTGCGTTATCTTGAGTTATTTTTCCTTTATTAACAGCAAAGTCAAGAAGTTTTTTAGTCTTTTTTGGATTTTTAGATAGCTCATACAAGTTAGTTAGTCTAGAATTAGGGCTTTGTTTAAAGCTAGGTATACTAGCAGAAGCCATTAATCCTGCCGTAGACATAGATAATATACTCGTGCTTATAAAATCGTCTAAAGAATAATTTGCTTCAAGTAATTCAAAGCCTGCCTCTCTATTTATATCTCGATTAACTAAAAATATTTCTCCAGCTTGTTGTATATTTTCCTGAGCAGTCTCTTTGAAACCTTCGCTAAAAAAAGCTTTCGCTCTTGCTTTGCTTGGTAGTAGTTTGCTAACAGAATTACTAAGTGATTTTGCAAACGCTTTTTGAGATCCAGTATTGCTAAAATTGTTTATTGCTTCATTTATAGCCTTACTATTAGCTAGCCAGTCATCTAACTTGTTCAACATTGGTATTCTAGGGTTTATAGGTCCAGTTAGTCCATATAAAACACCCATCTCTAACTGAGCTCTATTAGCTAGTTTCTCAGCTACAGCATCAGACAAGCCAGCTTGTTTAGCCGCTCTTATAGTGTTTTCATAGCCAGTTACTGCTCCATATAGTGTCTGAAAAACGGACGAGTCTACCATTCTTGCATCAAAAGGAAGTTTCTTACCAAAAGTACCTTTTGTGCTTACGAATCCAATTTTTGAAGTCGCTCTAGTGGTCATTGGTGCTAAACCTTTTGCAGCTCTTAATTTATTTATTCCGCTTATATATCTAGCTGAAGCAGCTACTCTTGCGGCTCCTATACCTTTAGTACCTACAACTTGAAAAGCTATATTACCTACAACATTTCCAGCAACGTTTGCAAAACCTCTAGCACTATAGTCTGAGTCTTCTACCCCGTTTATATCTATTAGACTACTTATTTTAGCTTTTTCTTTTTCAGACATAGTTTGCCCTACAGCTAAATTATTATCTGTATCGTAAAGTCTACCTTCAGAATCTTTCAAATAAGTTTTGCCTTTGTATTTTAAAGATTTACCACTTATTCTTAGGTATTGAAGATTTTTCTTTGGATCAAGAGCTTCTCGCTCCATTTTTGCATATCTTTTTTGTTTAGCTACATCGTCAAAACCAAAAACTCCAATTTTATCTTGCAACCAAGTAGCAGTTTCGTCATATGCTTCTGAAAAGCCTACACCAACTTCTTTTGCAAATTCACCAATTCCTCCAAGAGCTCCTCTAGCGTCACTTTGATCTTCTCTTTCTTTAGAAAATTCTAACTGATCTTTTATTATCTGTTTAGTTCTCCAAGATAAGTTAGGAAACTGCTTTTCCCTATAAGACTCTAGCTTATCATAATCAAAAAGCGTTGTTTGTCCGTTTTCTAATTCATAACTTTCATAAGCGTCTTTAAAACTTTTAAATTCTTTATATTTACCAGGATTTCTTGTATATTCTTTGTAAAAAGCGTTAGCGTCTAACTTTTTATTTACAGAATTCATATATTCCGAAAGTCTGGTATCTAACACTCTTTCTTTAGCAACGTCTAAATTATCTTGAGCCGTTGATCTAGCGCTTTCAGTTAAACCTACAGCTGAACCTGCTTTAAAAACACCGCTTTCTACATCTTTGCTAAATTCATCAACAAACCCATTTTTATTTAACCAACCTTGAAAATCAGATACGTTAACCCCAAGGCTATTAAGCTCGTTAGCGTCGTAATAGTTTCTAACAAAACTGTTGTCGTTTCTCTGGTTGTAATATAAGTTGGTTTTATCTGGCTCAATATTAAGATCAAGTGATTTAGCATTTTCCTCTACGTCTTCTCGAAGTGTTAGCACTGGGTCTATGCTTTCGCCGGACTTCCAAGTTTTGTAAAGATCAAACTCCTCTTTCCCACTAAACATAGTTACATCAGGTTTGTAATCAGGCATTCCGCTATTCATTCTTGAGGCTAAAAAGTCAGCTCTTTTAAATCTTCTTATTTGCTCTTCTTGCTCTTCATCAAGCTTAGCGTCGGCTTCTTCTTTGTACACAGAAGCAGGTTTAGCGTATGTTAATTCGAAAGAGCTGGGATCAAATCCTGTAAGTTCAGTCCAGTCTTTTTCTTGGTTAATCTCCTGTTGATCTGATTCTACTTGCTTGGCGTCTGGATACTTTTGAAAAAATTCAGCTCTTTGTTCTTGCGTGTATCCGCTTATATCAAATATTCCATCTAGTGTTTCAAACATATTTACTTTGTATATTTAATATCTCTAGTTCTTATAAGATTTCCTTGCGGATCATAGTCGTAAATTTTGTTTTTGCGGCTGTCATAAACTCTACGCGAACCATCACCTTTAGTTTGCTCTTTTAGGTGATCATTTAAATTTATTGTTTCACCAGACTTTTCATCGAAAGCGTAGTCTGGAGCAACTTTTTGTAGTGAACTCCATCTTTGTGAAGTTTTATTTTGTCTTGAAGCTCTATTGTACTTTTCGTCTTCTAATTTTTGTCCAGCAGCTTTACCTTGTACAGAGTTTTCAATAACAGCATCCATGTATATATCTGCCACTAACTTAGTTAACCCATCAGCACTCAATGATCCTTCGTTGTATCTTTTTAAGTTTTCAGCTATTATAGGATTTTCTATCATTTTTGTATCTCCTACAATACCATCATGTATTATAGACATTAGTGAGTTTCTACCTCCCTTTTTTATTTGGTTTATTAAATTATTTTTATCTCTATTAAAGTTTGCATCGTTCTTACTTATAACTATACCTTTAGAAAAGCCATTGTTGTATGCGCTCTCTGCTATCTTCTCCATGCTAGTAGCAATACCAAACGCAACGTTTTCATATCCTGGTAAGTCATTAAGCTTTCTTTCTCCATCATCACCAACAAAACCAATATTGCCAAACTTGTCTATATTTATAGCATACTCTTCATTATATATTCCTCTAAGAAGATTAACATTAGCTTGGTTTTCTATAGATAAAGAAGTTCTGTCTTCATTTATGTCTTCGGTTAGTTCTTTTTTATTAGCTCCGTATAAATCAAACTGATTTTTAAGATTTTTCATGGAGTTAGTTATTTGATTCATTTGACTTTGTATTTCTAAGTAATCAGAACTCCCTACTTCATAGTCCATAAGTTGATTTCCTAGGTTAACATAGTCCATTTTTTGATTCATCAAGAACTCTTGTATATCTCCTTTATACACATCAGGTATTGCTGACAAGTCTACATCAGAGGGAAGATTATTTAAATACTTCTCTAATTTAATTTCATAGTTATTCTTTACAGAGCCAACAGGGTTAGTAGTAGGGTTTTTGCCTAATTTTGTAGCTATCATTAATCCTTGATTAAATGCAGCACCTACGTCTACAAATCTGCCGTATATGTTACCTTGTTGCGCTTGAGCTAAAGCTCTATCATTTCCTGCTGTTAATCTTCTATTTCTCATGGATTTTCTTCTTTAAAAGCATTGTCACCAAAATACTGACCAGCACCTCCGGCTATTTGACCAATGCCACTCATTATTGCTTGCGTTGCTTGCTGTCTAGCTTGTTGAGCTGCGCCTAATCTAGCCGCACCCATACCCATAAGTGTATCTATTTTTCTCTGCTCCATTTGTCTAGAAAGCATGTCTCCTTGTCTTTCCATAGCTTGTATTTGGCCAGCTTGACCAGCTGCAGCCATTTGGTTTCTACTTTCTTGCTGAGCTATGTTAGCAGAAGCTGCTTGAGCTGCTTGGGCTTGCTGGTTTGCCATTACCTGCGCTAATGAAGCTATACCTGCTCCACCAGCTGCTCCAGCCATTTGATTCATTATATTTGCTTGGCCTTGCGCTTGCTGTTGAGCTGCAAACTCTGCCGCTTGTTGATTTACTGTTAAATCTTCGTAAACGTTTTGCATGTTAGCATATGGATTAGAAGTGTCAGTTGCTTCAAACTGAGCTCTATATTTATCGAACTCTGCTTGAGCTTCTCTTTCCTCTTGCCTTCTACGTTTACTACCGATTATACCGCTAGCTATGCTAGTTAAACCTCCGGCAACATTGCCTATTTGGCTTAATAGTGGGTCAAATTTTAGTGGTGATTCTTTACTCATTTTATTCTAATATATATATAGTTACACATTATTTACTACTTTCAAATATCTCAGATCCTACTGAGAATAATTCTGCTTCTTCAGTTGAATTATTTTTAATTTCTACTTGTGCGTAATAACCTAGCAGACTAGTCATGTTAGCTCTATTGTCTTTGCTAAAAAATATAAAATCACTAGTAGTAGGTATAGGTGTACTTGTTTGTACGTCGCAAGTTATTGTTTTATTTGCAAAGTTTACTGCCAATATAGGTCCTAGCTCTTTTTCTAAATTATCAGCATAATTTACTGTTGTAGAGTTTGATAAAGGATATGAGCTTGTACTAACGAAATATACTACGTCATTAGTTCCTGGCTGTACTGCTTGATTAAGTGGGTGCGAAAATGTTAATGTTACGTTAGGCATATTTTATTTTTTTTTAAAATGGTGATGGTACAACTCCTCCTGTTCCTCCTCCGAAGTACTCTTCTGCGTCGCCTACACTCTGGTAAGAACTACTTAGTCTATGAGTTAGAATACAATCTAATATGTAAGTATTTGAAGAGGTTAATGATGTAAGTGTGTTGTTAAAATCTATTATAACTTCAAAAGTAGGTGGACTTCCAGATCCTACTGTTAATACTCTGTCAAAAGTTGAAGCTGAATCAATCGTAACCGTTGGCTGAGAAGGTATATTTAAGTTTACTGAAGCTAGTTCAGAGCTCGTTCTACTTCCAATTGTAAATAATAAATTATAGTCGTTTATATCAAAATCAACAGGCAAGCCGTCTTGTGCATATAAAAGCGCATTAGTAACGGTAAGTTTTACGTGAGTTGTTGCTGTTGTAATATTTTGCTTTGTATAAGTTGCTCCACCGTTGTTTGAAACTAATATAGATGTGCTGTAATTGTTAATCTGAGCGTATCCAGCAGCTTTGCCTACTGAGTTTATAAATTTAGACACAATATGACTTGTATTTATTTCTAGGTCAAGCGTTGTTGTTGAAGACTGAGCAGCATTAAAAGCAAAACTATCTAAGTTATGTGTTAAAGTCATATCGCTAGAGCCCCAAGTAATTAATTCTAGATTATCTCCACTTAAATACAATTTTCTTCTGTTTATAGCAGGTGCACTCACTGTAGTTGTATTTTGTTGTGAATCTTCACCAGGAGATACGCTTAAATTAGTTTGAATCTCTATAGTTTGGCTTTTATATACCGGTGTTTCGTCAGTAGTAAAAAACTTTATTTTAAAAAATCTATTAGCTTCCGTATAGGTAAAAGAACTGCTAAAACTTTCAGTATTAAAACCAGTTTTATTAGTTAGTGCTTCTCTCTGCGCTAATGTTAGAACTATATCTACATCTGGCTCATGATTATCAGCATTGCTATGACTAGAATGACCGACTGATGACATTTCACCTGCAAAAAATCCATCGTCAGAAGCCCTTACGTCTGCAGTTATAGTAGGTCTTGTTATAGATCCTCCAGCTAAAGATTCAGTATAATTAAATTCTTTTAATACATAAGAGTTTTCCTCATTAGGCAAGTGGAAATCTTCGTCGTCATCTGTTATTACTATTCTATAACTATGAACATCCGTCTCTCTTGCTGCAATAGATAGCTTTCTACCTCTTGGTTCTACGCTTCCTTTGCTGTCAAATAGATAATCGTAGTACTCTATAGTATTTGTTAACCCACCTCTTAATGGAGCATCGTAGTCTGTTGTAAAAAACGCATACCCTTTTCTAGTTATATCAAAAGTTATTACGTCTGGATCAGGTGTAACATCTAAATATCCTGGCGCGTTAGGATCTACAGTTGTTCCTGCTTCAGGTATTATAGTAAACCTATATACTTTATCTTCGACATCTTCTGGTATAACTATATTTCTAAAAAACAACCCAGTAGAATCTATAGTATAAGGATCAACAGCTGGACTATAAGTGCCATTAATTGAGTCTATCTGCGATGGATATGTTACAGTAGAAGAAGAAACATCAAAAGCTTCAGCTATAGTTTCTAAAGAGTTATCAAATACATATATACCATCAGTAGTATCAATAGTGAAAGTACTGCCAGATACAGTACCTCTCTCCATTTTTATTCTAAACTGTGCATTTTCATCTCCATATATTTCTAGTCTTCTGTTGATAGCTGTAGTTCCAGCATCACCAGTGTTCATTCTATAAGCATATATTTTAGAGTCTAGACCAGGTATATCTTCACCAGCAGCTGTAAAGGTTATTACATCTCCGCTTCTGCTAACTTTAGGCACTAAAGCTTTTATAGTGTAAACCGCTTGAGTTAGTCTATTGTTAGAGTCAAAAGTATTTACCCTAGTCACTATGTAATCATTTTCAGCAGTACTATCGCTAGGGTTTGCTATTACTATAGTTGGGTCTTCAGATATAAAATCACCAGCTGTAGCCGCTATAGTCATAGTCATTACATTTAACTCATCTCCTGGATTATCATATAGATAAAAATCAGTAGTAGATGGTGAAGATGCAAAATCTTCTACATTGCTTTCAGTAAATGTTACTTTAGTTGGAGAACCTGGCACAACAAAAGTACCTTGAAGTTTAACTGGCACTAAATGCTCAGCAGTAGCTCTTCCGCTAGGGTCTATATCAAAAGTTATGTTTTCTGTAGGCTCCCAATTGTTGTCGAAGTCTACAGTAACAATTACTTTATTGTTCGCGGTATATGATCCATCGTTTTGAGGACCGCCGGTGCTTTCGCTGTCAGATAATGTTATGCTATTAATTATCGTACCAGTAGCGTCAGGATTTGGTCCAGAAACAAAATCTCTAGCTGCTACAACATAACCTGGATCAGGTATTATTTCTAACGTAACGCTAGTTACATTGTCATCTCCAGACGATACTATTATCGTCTCTTTTTCCATGCTACAATTTATCAATGCCATATTATTGTATTATTATTTCTATTTCTTCATCATAAGGCGTAGTATCTATGACGCTTGCATAGCCCAAGCCTTGAACTGAATATTCGCTAGTATCTAGGTTGTCAGGCACGTTATCTGTGCCTAATATATTATAAAACCATTTACCTTCTTTGTCTTTAAAAGTCTTAACTTGACCTTCTTGTAAATCAGATTTTATCTCGTGAACCCACCAACCGTTTTTAGCTACTCTATTGTAAAACTTATTATCAGTATCTGGAT
>Ga0213859_10000108_pt1 | contig 36344 bp, 44 predicted proteins | sample PICome_2_FD_160133 | JGI IMG/M metagenome (GOLD analysis project Ga0213859, IMG submission 160133) | Coastal seawater microbial communities near Pivers Island, North Carolina, United States - PICO304 | ecosystem: Environmental > Aquatic > Marine > Coastal | place: USA: North Carolina...
TTCTAATCAAAGAAGCGTTATCTCTATTCTCATCCGATGCATGTGAGTATAATTTATCAAAGATATCCACTCCCATAAATTGAGCAAGGATTTCCTTTCTCTCACTTTGTGATTTATCTATGAATAGAGAGTTATTACCTTGAAGTGAAAGAGTAGTTAGTACAAAATCTTCATACGTTCCTAAGTATTGTTGAATGATGGAGTTAGTATCCCTCCTTTGCTCTCCATTCAAGGAGTGGATACCACTCTCATCCTCTCTCCAAAAGGATACATCTACTTTTAGATTTCTCCCTTTGTTGATTAACTTAGCTCTTCTTTCAATAAAGTAATCTACATCTTCTATTTGGAAGTGTAGTTTACAATAGAAGTTACTCTTTCTATTATTAAGAATGTTCTTTGCTATATAGGTTCTACTTGTTTTGTCGAATATACAAAAGGATAGTGCATCGAATAAGGATGATTTACCACTAGCATTAGGTGCGAATATACCTACTATACCATTTGTGTTTTCAAATCTGATTTTATTATTCTCACCATAAGAGAACATATTAGAGAATTCAAACTCCTTTGGAACCCATTGTACATTAGGAGTCATTTCATCGTCAACCAACTTTGTGTTGATTTCTCTATTGATTTGTTTTATCTTATCAATCGTTTCATCATCTGCCAAATACTGTCTTTCCAAATAATCTTTGATAAGTTCGTTTTGGAATTCTACATCTCTCACATTTCCGATTGCTAACTTATCATCAAAGTTACCAGTCTTTTGTTTAGATAAAGTATCCATTCGAGTAACAGTGAACTCTTGTACTTTATATTTCTTTTTGATTTGAGTTAATGCCTTTTTAATCTGAGAAGGTTCCGTATTCGAAACTCTTACTCTCAATCGAGGTTTCTTAGGCATATCATCTACGATTGGAACTACACCATTGTTTACATCTAATGTATAGAAACCATAATCGTTTGGTAAGTCAACCTCTTCGAATGTTCTACTTTCAACATCCCATAATAGATAACCATGCTTATCTAATGATTCTCCGTGGTTTTGTTGAATCATAGAACCAGCATATGCTATTGTTGAAGTTCCTAATGTTTGTCTTTTATGAATATCACCTAACATTACCATATCAAATCCTTCAAACATATCAGTTGTGAAAGAGTTTGATGATACAGTATATCCGATATCAGTTTGTGCTAAGTTTACAGGTCCGTGGAATAAACAAATAGTGTTTTCACCTTCTACCAATTCCGCCTTTGGCCAATTCTCTTTTTCATCGAGTATCGAATATACAACAAAAGTAAGATTATGAAAGGGATACACACCAGTATCTTTAAGGTAATGGATTCTATCATTTTCTAAGTTTTCTACGATTGGAGTTAGTACATCCAATCTATAATTATTATTTAGATTACAATCGTGATTACCAGTGATTAAGAATGTATGTTTTCTATTTGCACATTCAGTTAAGAACCAACTGATTTCTCTGATTAACTCAGGACTCATTTCGGTTTTAGCATGTGCAATATCACCAGCTAAATAGATAACTGAATTCTCAATGTTATCCTTATCTACGTTGTTTAAGAATTTTTGGAATACTTCTCTATATTCCTTATGTCTTTTTAAATTACGAATATGTAAATCCGCTAAATGGTAGATTTTTTCTACTATCATATATTATTTAGTTTTGAAAGGATTAAATCATCCCAACCGGTTTCTTCGGTTTCTTTTAACAAGTTATTTATTTTATCAAATCCCAAATCACCAGCATCACCACCTTCAGGTATAACATTCTTTACCTTTATACCATTTTTGATAAAATAGTTTGCATGCTTAGTAGAATCTTCTACTGCATCAGAATCTAACAATATGTTGATTTCCTTTACACCCTTCTCTTTAATTTTGTTTTGTAAACTTCGAGGTATAAACTTTCCTAAAATAGGAATCACATTTCTCTTTACTGAGAATGAATCAAAAACTCCCTCCACCAATGTAATAGGTTCTTTCCAATTGATTTGATTATCAAATACAATTACATTTCTACTAACAGGTGGATTCTTATACTTCATCTTCTCATCTTCATAAAAAGAACGAGCAATGAAATAATTTAATTCACCATCTTCATTATAAGATGGAATAATTATTCTACCACTATATAATCCTTCCTCACAATAACCAATATTATATTTCAAAACCTCATCCATAGAAATACTTCTTTGTTTGAGATAATGAATTGCTTGATTATAAATCGGATTGATTGATTTTGGTTTTTTTGAAAGTGATTTGAATTCTTTTGGAAGTCTGAGAACTATCTTCTCTACTTCTACTTCATTTCGTTTTGGTTTATACTCACCATATATAGAATGAATTCTTGCTAATTCACTCTTATCAACATTTAGTTTATAAAGTAAGGATTGAATACTCCTACCCTTAGAATCACATACCCAGCAATGCCAATATTGGGATTCTAAATTGATTTGGAGTTTCTTCTTATGGTGATGACAAAAAGGGCAATGATGTGCTTGTTCATTTCCCTTTAAAGATGTACCAACACCTAAGGCAGAATCCAATACGTTTATAACAACTAACTTATTTCTTGCGGAGAGCATAAATTAAATTTTATACAAATATAAGAAAAATATTTGATATATCCAAATTATCCAATAGTTGAATCGGAAACATCAAACAAAAATTGTCCTAATTTTTTTATATCATTAATAGTTTGTGCATCAACGTTACGCTTTTGCATTTGAATTACCAAATCTTTTATTGATTTTACTGCTATTTTCAATCCATCATCCTTCGCATTCAAAGAATTTGGATTGATACCATGTTTACGTGCTACTTGATTTAAAGTCATAATATTATTTTTTGTGTATATACAATTAAGAGTACTAATATACAAATAATATTTTAATTATCCAAATCTTTTTTGTAAAATTTTCCTAAAATATTACCATTTAGACAATTATCATCAGAAAGTACATCATATTTGAATTGATAATATACTTCATAATAAGATAAGGATTTTTTGGAATAGCAGAATTGTAATACACTTCGTTTGAACTCATCTTCTTTACCTTCTGAGATTTGTTCTTTAATCCAATCGTTTGATGAGTAGTATTTCTGCCAGTCAGAAGATTTTCTAACTTTTTTCTTTTTAGGAAGTGAACCTCTTATACCCTTTAACTTTCGTTCTTCTTTGATACGTTTTAGTTCCCTAACACCTATTTTTACATTGCGAACACTTTCTAAAGATTTTTTTCCAATGTAGTATTTGCCAGTGGGAATATGTTCTATTAGATAAACAAATCCTACGGCATTTTCAGGTATAACATCTTCGGTAACATCGTTACCATTCCATAACCAATTTAGCATTAAATATTATTTAAATGTATCAGAGTAAGGTTTACTTTTTAGTTGACCACCTCTAGCTTGCTTTATTTTAGCTTCATCTTTAGATAAATCTAAACCACCATCAGCTTCAATTTTAGTTTTATCACCACCTTTAGTGTTTGCTTTTGATTGAGCAGGTGGGTTATTTTTTAATCTTTCTTCTAAAGTCATAATTGTGTTCCTTTAATATATTATAAATATAACCTTATGTATCCAAACGAACAATGAAATTCACTGGATAATCTGGCAGTGATTTGATTGGTTGAGGTAATTTTGCTACTGCAACCATATTTAAATCATCATCATATAACCCTATTGTTGTAATAAATGGTGCTATGTAAGAACCAGTTTGGTCTAACGAACCACTTACTTCATAGTCATCAAAACTTCCCTTTGATGTATTATCATACGAAGATACAAATGGATATTTTGAATTTCTAATATAACGAGCACCTGGTTGATAAAATTCTTTAGTAATTAACCCACCATCAGTTAATCTTACTCTGGGATTATTTACAGTTGCACTTACTTTTTTACCACCCACTTCATAAACTGCAGTTGGGTTTTGAGATACGTTAAATTCATTTTCTAAAACTGATAAAAATATTTCATTTTCATAAATAGTCATTGTTGAGCGATATGATACTTCAAATGAAGATAGTCCAGTATTATCTGCTACATCTTCTGTTAAAACTACCAATCCTCTATCATAAAAAACATTACCTTTAATATTTGATGCAGAATCTATTAAATTAGAATTACCATCATCGGTTGCGGTTATTGAACCATACTCAACTACCATAGAACCTATTTTAATTCCCTCACCATAATATTGTTGAGGAATTGATATCACACCAATGGTATCACCAATAACTCTCTCATCAGTTGATGCATATGATTCTCTCTTACCAACTTCAGTTACAATTGATGCTGTGGCTGGGTTTAAGTAGAATTGTGATTTTATAGAATCGTATAGGGTTCTTTTAGATGTACCATCTGAGTTAGTATCATCAGTATCTACATCGTACAAATCGGTCTGATTAGTACCATAATGTGCTGATATATCAGTCTGGTCTAAAGTCCATTCTTTATAAACTTTAAACGGTCTAACTACTACATCTGATTTTGGAATCTCTTTTATCATCTACACAAATAGTTTTATATAAATATTAAGAAACAAAAAACCCCACTTTTAGTGGGGTTCTTCTATTATTTATATTTTAATAAATTTATTAGAATGAAAGTTTAACTTTAATTAGAACTTCTTTATCAAATGATTTTTCAATCGGTTGAGAAGTTTTAGCTACTGCAATGGTTTCATTTGCATCATTCAATAAACCAACCGTTGTGATATAGGTTTTAGGGTCACTTTCAAATGTTGTTTCCACAAACGTTCCATTAGCATTTACATACGTTGGGTTGTTTGAGTAGTTAAATTCTCTATTTGTTGCTCTTACAAAGAAGTGTTGTGTAGATACATTCTCAGTTCTTCTTGCTTGGAAATCACCACCATGATGAATTGCGTAGAATAATCTCTTATGATTTTCCTTATCAGCATCTACACCTAAATCACCAACTAAAGTACCTAAGTTTCCGAAATCAGCATCAAATGCGTTACCAACAGTATCAGCGATAGCAGTTGGATTAAGAATCATAATACCTCTATCAGGATAAAATAGTCCATATCCTTCATCATTAGATGCAGTTGTTGTATTGATAGTTGCGGCATCTTCTGTTCCTAAGTTAAGTGAACCTGATACTACTTTAAATACTCTACCAGCTTTTCCTAATGTATCTCCAAACTTTTTACCACTATCATCAATGAAAGTAAATAATCCATTAGAACCAGAAAGTTGTAATGACCAGTTACCCGGATCCATTTTTTCTCTATATCTAGCTCTATTAATATTGATAGCGTAAATAGAATTAGAATCAACAGCTACACCACTTCCATTTTCAAATGAGAATTGGTCATCGGTTGGGTCTAATAAAACTGATTTGTATTGAGCGTAAGTTGCTTTTGTAGGTAGTAATGCATCATCATTTTGTGATAATTCTACAGAACCACTTCCATTTAAGTGCCCATATGCCACACCGAATTGAACTTCAGCAGATGCGGTTAGTGCAGTATCTCCAGCATAAGCGTTATAGTAGTACTTACCACTATCAGCTGCTACTTGAGTTGAAGAAGTGTAAAGTGCGGTTAAAGAACCTACATCACCAGACCATAATCCAGTTGTTACTACTTCTACTTTTGCGTTTACTTTATCAAACTCACCGAATCTTTTATAGATTCCAGTGGTTACACCAGCTCCTGCTTGTAATTGTTGTCCTGCAGGTAGTGCTGAGTTTAAAAGGGCTACAACATCACTACTGTCGATTGTACCGCCTGATGCTAATGCTTGTAGTTGAGCGGTTATTTGAGGGTCGTTTATAATTGCCATATCTTATCCTTTATTAATTGTTACTTCTATAAGTTACAGTTACAGGAATGGTTTGTGAACCACCCGTCTCATTTCCATATACAGTTATTGTAGTAGAAACATTAGATGTTAACGATGGATTAGGTGAGAATGTAAATCCTAAACCACTAACAACTTGTGCCGTAGTTGTGATTTCCTCTCCTAAGAAAACAGGAACCGAACCGGCTGCTGTTGCTCCTTGCGTTACTGCTAATGTACCAGCTCTCTGGTCTGCTAATACAACAGTATATCCAGCACCAGTATTTCCTTGTGGTGAAGTTGTAGGTGAGAGAGCAACTTGCCCCTCATCTTGGAAAACTCCTACTGAAGAAATACCTAATGCTACAACTGGAATCTGAGTTGTACCTTTTGGTAATGTAACTAACTTGTATCTTAATACTTGTGTTTCGTCTGGACTAGCTTCCAGAATTGGTATCGCCTTAATTGCTGAGTCATAATACGCTGAACCCTTTGGGTGCGCTGGCTCATACAATGTATAATCAATCTCATCATCTCCTAATGCGAATTTGGAAATGTTAAGGGATTGACCAGATGCCAACTTCTGTCTACCTTTTTTGGTTAGGATGGCATCGACTGTAATTGATGTATTGTCTAAATATCCCATAATTTTTTTTAATTTGCCCTTTTGTTTATTATGTACTAATAAATATAACTATTTTAAAATTTAATTAATCTACCTCAAGAATCGGTTCTCCACTTCCTCTACCAGTATCCGCAACTCTTAAAATGTTTGGATTCGTAGTAAATGTTTCAACAGGTGATAAACCATCTGGGGTTGTATCTTGTGTTTGTTTTGAACCTTCAAAGAATGAATTCTTCAATCCTTGTGATAAGTTATTTTTGTATCTATAATGAGATGGTAGGTATCCCTTTAAAGCAGTAACTTCAACTATATCATTTCCAACAGTTGGGTCTGGTGCTCCGAATGGAACTTTTGTTACTTTGTATCTAAACTTAGTAACTTCTACATCCTCATATCTAATCTGCTCATTGTTTGTGGTAGTAGGATATCCAGCTACCTGAGTAGATATTGTTTCTTTATATTGTTCTTTTACTAAATATACTTGTTGTCTACTTCCTGATAGGTTTCCGAATATATCCAATGTACTAATCTCACCATACTTTTCGATTGGTGTAAATAACCCAAACCCAGCATTATTTAATGAATTCGGGTCCATTCCGATTTGTTCAAATCCAAATGATGCTGCAGTTGCATCTAATACTCCACCATCAGGTACATTTATTTCAGAAACATATGTTGGATAATTACCACTTAAAGTAGTTTCATCATCAACATCAATAGAAGAGTCATATTGTGGATTAGTCGATGTTAATACTACATCTTCCTCACCATCAAGATTCGCTTCATAATTATCGTACTGATGTGAAAGGACTACATCAGATTCTCCATCTATGTTTGCTTGGAATTGATTGTTATCACCTAATAGTATTACATCTTCATCAACATCAACACCAGTTTCATAATCTCGTTTTTCAGATGTTGGTTTTTCCCATTTAGTTTTACTTCTTTCTAAAAAGTGAGGTTCAATCAATAAACCTTTAGAAACCTTTGCCCTAGCAGGAACTAAATCTTCCAATACATCAAATAACGATTTATCAATGTATCTAATTAATCTAATGTATTCATAAATATCTCTATTTAATCTTTGGAAGTAGTAATCTCTTAAAGATTTTAATTCGGTATATTCATCTTTATATTCATCCGCAGGTGCTCCAATGTAATTATCAATATTGAAATTACCAAAGGATTTGATAATATCCATATTCAACTCTTTGATTGGTGAGAAGAATAATCCTAATCGAGATGAATCGATTGGAGCTCTATCTAATGATTTTTTAGTTGCCCTAACTTTATGTGATAAATCACCAACTAAAGTTTGAGTTTCAAATCTAATTTTATCAGCTTGATTAAATCCTAATGAAGGAACTTTTGCAGTAATTGTTCTTTCATAACTTCTATAATGATATGGATAATCGGATATAGAATTAAATCCAACTGCAGTTCCATCAACATTGTACTCGGTACTAATAGCAACATTATTTACATTTGTTGATGATGATAAATCTTTAGGATATTCAAAATCAAATCTAAGTACTAAATCTTCAGCTGAAGCTGTATAGCTATTACCTGCTATTGAATCAGGTTGTAAGGTATGAGTATCTAATAAATTTGTTTCTAATGGCGTTTTCCATAATCTAAATTCATCCAATGAACCACCAAAACCATTACCCAATCTAATAGTATTCGATATACCACTACCAGTCCAATTAGATGCACCATTAACAGTTAAGGTATCGGAAGATACTTCAGTTCTAATTCTACCATTTTGTGAATCTCTTAAATAAAGATTAAATGTATCATTTACACCATCTTCACCTTTATTTATTAAAATTTGCTTGTATTCACCATCAAAGAATCTAACATTATCAATAGATGCTGATTCTAATGTTGAACTTGAACTCACATATAAATCTAAGTTAGCAAAACTACCTGTGGTTTGTGATATTTTAAATTCCCACTCAACATTTGAACCAAGAATATCCATACCCTTAATTAATGATGTTGTTTTGGGTGTAGTTGAATTTACTCTAAACTCAATGGATTTAGGCCAATCATCATCAACAGCTCTCCAAGGTATTTGAATATATTCATTTGTATCTTCACTAAGTACTATCTCAGCTGTTCTATCATCAAATGTAAATGGTTGAGTACCACCATCAGTTGGGTCAGTTGGTCCTCCAAACTCCATAATTGTAAGAAGTGATTGTGGAACACCATAACAAGCCATTACTGCTTTCAAAGAACGAGAAGTACCTTTGTGTTTTAGTAAATAAGGTAAGTTATTAAGTATTCTTCTCCAAACCTCTTCATTTGCTGATTTAAGTGATTGTTGATACTTCTGAGTACCATCTTTATATTGTCCTAATGCATATTCCCATAAGTGTTGAGAATCATATGCTTTCTTACCTTCCCAACCTAATGATTCTAATAATGAGTAAACTAAATCATTTGAGAATCCTAAATCAGCTTTATGTTCTGGTTTTCTTATATTATTTAATCCATTAATATATGCCCATATAACATCAAAGTGATGCCCTAGCATATCCATAAACAACATAAAGTCCTCATTTTGATAATCCTCCTTAATAAACTCTGGAAGGTTATTGTTTAGATAATCTATGTTATTTCTATCGAATAATGCTGCATCATTTACAGCAGAGTTATACCAAGATATCGCTTCTGTAGATGTTGATGATAGAACCGAACTTCCACTTTTTGGATATCCCAAAGAAGTGGTTGATGTGTATAAGAAGTTTTCAAATCCATCAAATGTTCTAATTAAATTATTTATATTAGTTAATTGTTGATTTGCTTGTACTACTGATGCAGCTGTTACAGATACTGCTTCAATTTGTAAGCTTGAAGAAGCTGGTTCACTTATGATTGTATATTCATCAACAGAACCACCCTCTGCCAAAAGATATCCTAATTCTACTTGAGATACTGATAAACTATTGTATTTATTTTGATAATTTTCTAATAGTTCGATTTTGTATTGGAAATTTTTTATTCTCTCTTCAGCTGAACCAAAGTGTACAAAGTTTTCAAATACATACTCAGAACCACTATAATATTGTATGTTTAACTTTTTAGTATCTACACCAATCTTCTCACCATACTGTCTTATAAGTGCTTCATTTGTTGAAGAACCACTTGCTAATAAATCATCATATACTTGATAACCAATACCATTATCAGGTTCCAATGAAAAGTTTGGTCCTTGTAAAGGTGGACAATATCCTGTACTATCACCAACTAATGTAAGAGTTTCAATTATAGGGCTTGTTTGGATTTTAGTAATCCAAGCCTTTTGGTTTGTTTGTATATTATTAGGTAGTGGTTCATATAGTTTAAGAATCAATGATGATGCATCTGCACCAGTTTGTGTTGATTCTTTTAACCCCCTCCATGTTGTAATTACTTTATTATCACCATTACCCAAATGTAGTAAATGTGTAAGATAAGTTGAATCATCAAAATTACATTTATTAAATTGAGATATAAATCCTTCGGATATTCTATTAATAACAACTGAACGAGGGATATCTAAATCACCTTTATCAAATAAAACAGTGAATGTTTCTGTTTCACCTTTTACTTTTTCTTTTCTTAAATTTTGGTTTACAGGTGTTAATGATATAGGTATTTTAATTTTATCAACATCTTCAGTACCTTCCATATCGAAGTAGTTGATTAAAATCTCTTGTACATTAAAGTTGAGTTTAAAATCTCTAGTTGTAAATGCGAGTTTTGTTCTACCAATACCCACTTCTACATATCCACCCCTATCTAATCCAGAAACATTAAATGTTATATTGAAATCAACATCATATCCAATAAAGTCAGCACCCCTAATTTCTCTAGGGTATCGTATGCTTCTAATATCAGGTACATTTACTGTATATTCATCAACAACATTAATTGTTAAATCAATACCTCTATCTAAAATATTTTTAGTTTCTTTGTCTTGAGTTCCTTCATCTAATTTAGTTACAATATCTTTTTGTTGTTCAACTTCATTTAAATCCTTAGGTCTATCTGATAAAGATATTGGTGGTAAATTAGATTTTAATCCTAAATCATTTATTGGTTTTGTAGGTGCATTAATTGGATTAATTGGTTTAGTAATACCAAAAGTTGGTTCAACTCTACCTTTTTGCGATTTTATACTTTTGTATTGTTTTAATCTATCGGCTTTTCGTCTTCGTCTCCTACCACCAAAGAATGCATTTGTGAGCGCTCCAATTGAAGTGAAGTTCGAAGAAATATTGCTAGAACGTCTACGAGAACGTCTTTTATCTCTCTGTTTATCCTTTCTTCTTCCAAATATACCTCTTCTTCTTCTAGCCATTAGTATTGTCTTATATCGTTAAAAGGTCTATCATTTCTTCCAAAGTCATCGAATCTATCTCCGAAATCATTAAATTCTTCTCTTTCTATGAATTCGTTTCGGCCTCCGCCACCGCCACCTCTACTTCCACCACGTGGTGGTGATGGTAATGGTTTATATGGATTTGTTTTATCTTCTGGTTTTGGTGGTGGTGGTAATTCTTTAATTGGTTTTTCATTAAAGGTGGGTGTAACCTCTACTGGTTTTATTTGAACCGGCTCTTCCTCTTCTCTGATTTGTGTTTCATAATCATCAAATGAGAATGGGAATAATTTTACATTATATTGTCCTATTTTTTTAAACACTCTATGTGGTATTGTTATACCAACTATTTCATCACCATTTCCCTCTTCATAAGTATCTCTACCAAAATTATCAAACTCCAAAATATCATCACCAACTATAATTGTGATGGCTTGTACATCTTTATTTTTTTGAATTAATAAAGGTACACCTGATTTAGTATTGATATTGTATTTTCTTGGGTCTGTCTTTACCAACGATATTTGAGGGTCTAATCCAGACAATGGTGCTGGTATCGATTCTGTATCTATCTGAACCTCATAGTTTGCATTTAAAGTTATACTTGCTTCTAATGTTTCACCATCCTCAGCAGACAATATTGTTGGTGTATTACCAGCACGTATTAAACGCATTTCAGTTATTCTATATAAGCTGATATCAGATGTACTGATTGTGTATTTTGTACCACCAGCATCTTCATATTCAGTATCACCAGCATTTGGAAAGAACTCTGCGTTTTTGTTTCCGTTTTTTAATATACTAACAGGAGCACCTTCTCCACTTATTTTAAACTTTACTTTATATCTAGTGGGTTCTTCATATTCATCTCCACCTCCCTTTGGTTTCTTATTTAATGTGAAATTTAAAAATACCGAAGTTGAACTACCAATACCAACTTCTTCAACAATTTGGTTATCAACATATTTGATAAGAGATATTGCTTTTGTATTTAATCCAAGTAGTTTATTATCCTTTAAACCTTGGTTTTCTATTATAGGAGCCCCATCATCTAACATAGATACAATGTAATACTCATTACACAAATATCCTTCTTTAGATACCTTTATACGTTTATCCTCTCTAGCTAATTGTTCTCTTGTAATTCTTACTAATGAATTTATACCAACTTTTTCATTATTTACAAAAGTTGAAAATCCCCTTTCATTTGTTTTTACAATAAAAAGAAAAGTATCTACAATAGTATCCTTTGGTGGTTCTTCTGGGTCTTCTGTATCACCAAAAGGGCCCTTTGGAGAGTTACCACCAGTATTACCAGTATTACCGGTATTACCAGTACCAGGTCCATTACCCACACCAGGGTCTTGGTCTGGCTCTTGTGGTGTAGTACCATCATCAAACCCATCATTAGGGTCTAATATTTCATCAAAATCAATATTTTTTATTGGTGCTGGCATAATTATTAACTTATATCAGAGATGAGTCCTCCACCCCCTCTATTTGGATTTGTAACTGGTGTTGATATTGGTTGTGGCGTTCCACCACCTCCTATATTATTATCTAATGGAGGTCTGTTAGGGAAATTCTTAAATCTATCCATAAAAGACCTTTTATTTCTACTCTTAGTTGGGTTTGGTGGGATGAACTTTGGTGTTGGTAAATCAACAGGTACTTCATCCTTTATTGCTTTTGCTAAATTTGTTTTTTCTACAATTTTTTCTTTGGATTCTTTTGGTTTTTCTTTTGTTACTTCTACCGCAGGAATATTTGGTTGTATAATTACATCCGATTCTCTACTTCGTATAACTTGTCCAATTTTATCTCTGCTAGCATCAAACTCGTTTTCTCTAACTGTTCTTGGTTGAATTGTTCTTTGTGGTAAAAACGTATCCACACATTCTATTAAAATCCTTTGAGCTGTTTTATAAACCGCTTCCTTTGATAAGGATAGAGATTCTTTTATTGGTTTTTGTTTACCATAGTTTGTATCACTAATATATGAGTTTCTATTTAAGTACTCATACTTCATTGCTTCTGCGAATTTTTTATGAATTCTAGTTGTTAACTTATCAAATTCTCTAATACCAAATTCTGCAACCATTTTATTGTACCACTTTTCGGTGTATATTCTTTTAATAAATGAATCAATTTCCTTTGAATCTATTTTTTCAATAAACTCACCAATGTATGGTATAATATCATCTCTAAAAGATTGCCCTTCTACCATAATGTTAAATCTTTTTAGTAAATCAGTTTTTTCGGAAACTTCATTTCTAATAGGTAATAGTTTTACTTCAGTTCTTGATGGTGATATTTCTTTAATCCAAAGTTTTTCATTTAAACTATCAAATCCCACTCTTTTATTTAATAATGTTATTTGTGCTTTAAATATACCATTGTTGTATCCAGCCTCATTTATTAATCTTTCCGCATCAATAAAATATTCATTTGGAAAATTAAATGCTTGAAATTCAGTTCCATCTGCTATTAGAAAATAATCTTTAATATTTTCTGAATTAAGAGGGATGTATCTAACTAACTTACCATCATCTCCTTGAGGTAATTGATTTTCGTTAGCATCATAGACAATAAACTCAATCATATCTGAATCGGAGAATCCAAAGAATGATTGTAGAGTTCCTTTTTCGAAAATCTCTCTATCTTTAGTAGAGATTCGATACCCTTTATTATCTATTATTTCTTTAAATGTTTTAATTGCCATTATTAACCTCTATTTTTTCTTAAATTAGTTGTAAGTGTTACACTATCTTTAGTTCCATCTTCAAATGTAACTTCACATTTTAATGATAGTCCTTTATAGTTTGTACCTTTTCCTTTCCAACCAATTGTTCTTCTTCTTGGTTTTAATCCTTTTTTCTTAGATTCACCAATCACCTTATTATCAAATTCAGTTCCAAATGTTACTGCTTTTTCCGGCTCTACAACTTTATCGTTACCAGTAACTTTAAACCATTCTGGTGAACCATCAAACGTCCATGATACATCAGTTATCTTTAAATCGGTAGTAACATTGGCAACTTCTAGTGTACTTGTCATTTTACGAGAACCAGCATCTTTAGCACTACACTTAGCCCAAATATCTTGGGCCTGTTGTGATGCATCCCCATTACCATTAGTAACCTTAACAGTAAAGTTATTACTAGCACCACTCTTAGCACCCTCTGCTGTTTGTGCAGATAACCCAAATAATTGTTCTCTCAATGATTCATTTTCTTGCAACAATGCCTCATTCCTAGCATTTAAAGATACTCTTTGAATTGCTTCATTAATTGAGTTTTGAACTGCATTTTGTAAATCAATTGTTGTTTCTGCTATTTGTTGGTTTGCTATATCAGCTTGTTCTCTAGCTATATTTGCTTTTAATTTTTCATTATCCAACTCTATTCTAAGAGTTTCGGCAATAGCTTCTAACTCTTGTATGATGGAATTTAAACCAATAATATCTCCATTTAGTCTTTCAACTTCATTTGTTAAATCATCTATTCTATCTAATGCTTCTTGATAAATTGAACGAAGTACAGTATCAGGTAGTGGTGCTGGTGCATTTGGTATTAATTCAAATATACGAGTATCTATTGATTTTTCCAATTCAACACTATCGTATTTAGGTCTAATTAATTTACCACCAACTATACCGCCATCCATTTCTTGCTCACTAATATATCCATATAGTTCATCATATTCAGAACTATTAACATCATTCCAATCTATGCTAGATGGATTTACATTGGGTTCAATGGTTGTAGAATCAATTGGTTTATTTCTAATTGTATTAGATAGTGGATTGATTGGTTTACCCTTAATTACATTCTTTTTTGCTATTCGTACACCACGTTCATTTTTTTTAGGAAGATTAAGAGAACCACCATCTTTAAGCTTGTTATAGAATCGCTCATCAGCTAAACCACGTTTTGGAACAAGGTTTTCATTACCCATCCCATCACGTCCACGTTTTATAGCTTCTCGCTTTTGTTTTGCTCTTTTATCTTTTTTGTTAAACATAAGTTTACGAAATTACGCTAAATGTGTAATCATCATCAAAGAAATAATCAGTTCCATTGATTCTAATTTTAAATTCTATAATATATACTCTATCAACTTCCCAATTAGATAAATTTAAATTAAAGTAGTTACCATCAGTATCACAACTTAATTTTGTGTAATCTGAAAATGGAACGATTACTTCACCCGAATGATAATCACATATTTGGTAATATGATGTTGTTGGTAAGAATTTACTAATACCATATTGCGCAGTTGATGAGAATGTTTTAATTGGATATAAGTCTCTACCAATTACCCTAAATTTAGGAGTTGTGTTTACTTTATATTCTTTTTTGAAGTTTCTAATTCCAACTTTGATTTCTTCAGATGTTAGTTCATCTAATGAGCCAGTTGAAAATACCGAATCATCCCATCCTATTCTAATCTTTGGTTGATGAATAGTGTTTGTTTCTTTACTAAAGAACTTTAAAATACCATAATCATTGTTATCCTCTTCTTTTTCCAATGGTAATTTTAATATAATACCATCATTTGGAATAGAACCACTAATCCAATCAACCATAATGTCTTTGATATCCATTGAAATATCTGTGGTCTTATATTCAAAGTTTTGTAATGAAGAAGATGCATAATAAAATGTACCACCCTTACCTTCATATGAACCAGTAGATACACTACTAAATTCAGATGTTTCTAACCATCGTAATACAGAATCACCCTCTCTATTGTTCCAAGTTACACCACTTGTAGTAATATCATCGAATCTAGTACCATTACCCATCTCCCAACTTTGAGAAATCGGATATGCTTCTATTTGAAATTCTAATGGAAGTTCTTCCGATTCAGTTTCTTTTAATATAAGAGTTGCTTCTGACATTGTTACCGAACCCTCAGATAAACTGGAGGATAGTCCGTTTACATCAAATTTAAGAAGTGCTCTTGATACATCTTTAATATTACCATAGTAAACCTTACTTACTTCTAATACCTCATCTAAACCAGCGTTTTGGTCGGGTTGTTGTAAGTACACCGATGCATCTTTTGATGCTGTTAAAAAATAGTATGCCATTATCTTGCCCTCCCTTTTATATCCGAATTTGGAAATTTAACTTCGAAAACCGATGGGTCTAAAGATGGATATAAAATCTTATCTTTAATCGCCGCTTCTATATTATATGAGTTTGGTGTATATTGACCACCACACTTATTTACAATTTTTAATTTTGGTACTGAACTAACTCCCTCAACATTTGCCACAATCAATTCTAATTCAGAAAGATTAATAGTATTATTAAAAGTCCAATTATCAATACTAAAATAATCTTGTAGTTCAGATATACAATCTGATAGTACTTCACTTTTATTATAACTTTTTAAAGTTATAATTTCAAACTCAACACCAATATTAATGATAAACCCATCATTTATATTTACACCATCAGTTAAAATTTTGTATTCTGAAAGATATGTTTTTAAATTTTCCTTTACTGCTCTATTAAGATTTGTTAACTTCTTTTCGGAATCATATCCTAATAAATAAAGATTAATAGCAAATGGATTATTCTTTTCATTATCATTAGATGTTTTACCAGTTAGATATTTTTGTATCTCTTGCTTAACACTTCTTCTATCAGGTTCCTCATTATCAGGTTTTTCTACAAAACTCATTACCAATTCGGTAAACTCATTAAGAGCTTGTGGTGAGCTTAATATAGAAGATGGTGAGTTATTATCCAATGTTCCATCTGCTGTAGCGTATGCTTTTGCAATCGAACCAAACTTAGTTGGCATCGATAATGCTCTGATTTCATAATCCTTAGAAGTTACTGCTCTATTTTGTGAACCGAAGTTAGCCAATGCGTTTTGTCTAATCTCCTCCATTGTATCACCACCCTTACCACCAGTTGCAGGAACTTCATTATCTACTGCGATAGAGTTTTTAGCTGCATTGTATATTGATAATTGGGTTGGTGTAAATAATGTTGTATCTTCTTCAAATTCCGTACTTCTAATTTGAGTAATTGAACCTTTCTTTACATTTGATTCCACACCACCACCAACTAAATACTTTACAGTTATAGTTGTGTTAGATGGAGATGTACCATATGTTTTAGTTTTCAAAAAGTTAGTTGGGTCAAATGATTCTTCTAATTTAGAAATAGAATTAGGTAACCCCAATCCAACGTTTTTAAGGTTAGGTATAATCGTTTCATCATTTGATGTTGGGTCTCCAGCTCCAAATTGAATAGTTGTTGTACTGTCTGGGTTGATTTGTTTAACAAATCTACGAGATGTTTTTAATGTATTTAAAACATAAGGTACAGTTGATTTAAATTGATAAAGGTCTGGGTCATTTGATTCTGTATTTGGGTAATCCACAAATACTAATTCTTGTGCTAAATAAGGTACTTCATAGAATTTGTTACCATTTGAATCCCTTACATCATAGATATCTATTATGTTGGTATCTAATAAATCAATACTTTGAAAAGATTCATATGCACCAAACGTAAACTCTTCCTCTTTTATTTCAGCTGAAATAGCATTTACCAATTTCTTAACTAAATAAAATGAAGTTTCTCCACTTACTGAATCAGTTTGGTATATTGTAATTTCTCTATCTGTTGAATCTGAAAAATCTACAACATCTCTAGTAATAAACTTAACCCCATTTGATGATTCTAATATCATACCTTCTTTAATTTTTAAAAGATACGTTTCATCAAATGTATTATTTGCACCTGTTCCAGTTGATGGAACCAATTGGTAAACTGAAAGAGTTGTTACTGCTGGTGAGGATACTTTTGGTTTATATCCTAAGTATTGTGAGAGTGCTATCACATTCTCAATATCATCAGCATAAGTCATTAATGATTCCTTTAAGGTATCATCAACATAATATGAAAGTGAATCACCAATGTAAGATGCCATTTCAATGAACATCATACCCGGTGAAGATTCGTTAAAATCAGAATAAGTTTGTGGGAAATAAGTTTTAGCAAACTCAATAAGATTAGTTCTGAATTCAGTAAAATCTTTATTGAGGTATTTTATATCCTTACCTCTATTCTTAAAATTCTTTGTTGTTTTTGTAATTGCCATATCTTATTATCCCTGAACTGTAAATGTTAGAGTTTCTAAATTAATATCATCTCCTATTCTAAATTTAATCGAAACATTTAATTTATTGTTATCTCTCAATTCATCAGTTGATTCAATATCAATCTCTTCTGCTGTAACATAAGGTAACCATTGTTCTAAACTATCGTTTATAGTATCTTCTATTCTACCTTCCAAATCATCTACATTTGGTTCAAACAATAACGATTGTAAACCACTACCAAATTCAGGTTGTATAATACGTTCCCCCTTTTTAGTAAGTAGAAGATTTTTAATATTTGATTTAACTTGGTCTTTGGTTAGAAACGATTGCTCGAATGTATTTTCACCAAATTGTAATGGTAAAGTGATACCAATCGCATAGTTTGCAAATTCTTTAGTATCTTTAACAATTCTTCTTCCTAACTCAACTGCCATAATCTATATTACATTCCCGGTCTCCAAGGACCTTTCTTTTTATCCAACGCTTTCATTAAACCACTATAATCTCTATTTAGTGCTTTATCCAATCCAGTGTTTCCAGTATGAACACCTAAACCTTGTTTTGGTGCCATATCTCCGTAACCCATTTTTTGTGCTATATTTGATGCACCTAATGTATGTACTGAGTTTGAATCGAAGTTCATCGTACCAGACGATACTTCGGTTGGTGCCCCAGCATATGATGGAACATTAGTTCCACTTCTTTGTTGTGAGTTAAAGGGTTGTGTTTGTGCCAATACCTCATTTAATGCAGGATTCTTACTAAATATTTTTTGTGGTTGAACTGGTTCTTCCACTACATTTGAATCCATAAATGTTGGTTGTTTTGGTGTAACAGCTTCTTTAAGTTTTTTGTTTTCTTTCAATAACTTAGCCATTTCTTTTTTAACACCCTCTTTAACAAGTTTAGGAAGAATCACTTTGATTTCCTCCTTAACTATAATTTGTATTGCTTTTATTAATTTATCAGTGTCCATTGTATAAAATGTTTTCCTTTCTATATAAATATTTGATTTAGGTTTTTTTAATTTTTAATACAATCAGGTCGTATTGCAACCAATTGTTTCTTAAATTCTTCTATTTGTTTATTGATAGGATTGCCATCTCCAATATCATCAATGCCATCACCCAACGTTGTGTTAACTATATCTTCAAATGAACTATCACCATCTAAACCATCCGATGGTAACTCATATTCTTGCATAGGTCCAACCTCACTTATTGTATTATTATCAGGTTGTTGTATTACCGCTGGTTCACTTCCATCTTCAGATGGAAAGTTTATGTTTGGTAATGGAATAGTTGGTGGTATTATATATGCAGTCCAAGGTATAACTGCTGGTGCTGGTATTGGTGAAGGTGATGCTGGATATAATGATGTTGTTTGTATAAATCCACCTATTGAAAATAAATGTACAATAGCCGCAAGTACAAACATATTAACCATTATCTCTTGCTTTTTTGCTGGTTTTAATGGTGGATATAGTGGCCACACCCCAACATTACTTACTAAGTTTGAATTAACTGCTATGTTTTGAATTGTACCTGGTGCTGGAATAAGTGGAATTGGGAATGGATTCATAGGTGCACCCGCCCAATATGCTTTTACACCATTTCCAAATTCATTTGGTAATGAGAAATCAACACCAGGTGGAGTTGATAATCCTTTCAATAAAGCTACCCTAAAGAGAGTTTCCATTATTTGTTTGTTACCAGATTGTACAGCCTCACCATTAATTAAATCTCTACCCCTCTTAACGCATGCATCATATTCATTAGCCCAAATTTTTGCAACTTTATTTACATCTAAAGTATTATAATTCGGATTTGTTTGTCTTAATACATTTCTTTTGAATAATCCCCAGGACATTTTTTATTTTTTTAATAAATCCAATGGATTTGGTAAATTAACATCAGGTATCCCAACTTTTGGTATTTTGGGTAATTCTATATTAGGTATTTTAGGAATATCAATATTAGGTATTTCAGATATCTTTGGTATTTCTGGAATTGGTGGTAAGTTAGGTGGAGTTGGTAACTTAGGTAATCCTTTTTTAAGTTTAGGATTTTTTTCTACCTTCTTTTTTCTAAACTTTGGAATTGGTGGTAACTTTGGTAACCTAATTTTAGGTAATTCAGGTTTTTCAATCTTTGGTATTTTTGGAACCTCAGGAACTTTAGGCACATCAATAGGTAATGATTTAGCCAAATCACCAATTTTTCCAGTTTGTTTAGATAAATCTTTTAGTGCCATATTATTTAAGTTGTACGTTATTACTTAACATTGATTGTAATTTAGTTTTCAATGTTGTAAATTGTGCTATATTGGTTGGACCGGGTGATGATGGACCGGCTGGAGTTAAATATATTTGTTGTGTTATTAAATCTATCATTTCACCCAATAACTCTACCAAAGTTTCACCCTTAGCAGCGGCTTCCAATTCACCATCAGTTCCTAACATAATAGAACCATTACCAATATCTAAGTTAATATCTCTATCTTGTGTATCAACAAATATATGATTATCAGTTGTAATGTTTATACCATCAGTTGCATCAATTGAAAATTGACCATCGGTTATAAACCCTACATCTTTTTTTGCAGAAAAAATCATTTCAGCTGCTTTAGCAGAAACGATTATTCTATCTGAATTTAGTAGAATTTGATTTCCCTTTAATTCAGAAGGGTAATTGTAAAATGATGGATATTCATTTTCAGTTGGTAATGTATATTCTAATAATCTATCACCACTACCTAAATAAATAATATTACCATCATCATTAATATTTTCTTCAGTAGATGCTCCAATTGGTTTTGTTAAAGATTCACCATTTTCTCCATTTCTAATTGTAATGCTTGGTGAAAAAATGTTATCAGGATTATTATATCCACTAAATCTAATTGATTGACCAAATCTGCTTTCTATTAAATTATCACCTTCATATAATTTAAGTTTATGAATAGTTCCATCTGGTGTGAAATATTCACCCAATGTTGAGGTATCAGTTTCATCTAAGGAACTTTCAGCTCTTGGTATTCCAGTTGATTGTACACTACTATAATTAGAAGCTGTATTAGTATCTGCTGCTTTTTCTTTTTTCTGAACACTACTTATCTCATCTAAGCTAGTGTTAACATTTGGTAAAGATGAACCTATAATTCGTTCATACACATAACCACCGCTGGGTGAGTTAATTATATGAATAGTTTCATTTACAGTTGGTAATGAAACATTTGTTTTATTTTTAGGTAAAGCTAAACTCAGTGCTTCATCTTTTTTATTTGGACTATTCGATGCTCTGAATAATACGGCTCCAATGTATTTACTCTTTAATTCTTCTACTATTTCTAAATCAGTAAGAATATCATCAGAAGTATCCAAAATAACCTTATACACCACACCCATAGTGGATGTTGGTTTAGGTTTTCTATCAACTCTTTGATTAGATTGTACATTACTATTTCTATTGAACATAGCCGTTTACTTTTCTATTTTTTGTTTTACTTCTTCTATTTCATTTTGTAAATCATCTACCCTACTAACCTCATCTTGAACTTGTTCAATCTCTGAAAGTAATTGTTCTCTTTCTGCATCGGTAAGATATCCAGTATCTCCTTCTGATTTTTGGCTTGATGCGATAATTCTTTGTGCGATAGTTGCTAACTTAACTAATTGGTCATCGTTACGAACTGATGTATCAATTAAGTCTTTGATGACCGGGCCTAAGATTCCCATATCACCATTATGTCTAATCATTTTTCTGATTTCAAAGATGACTTCAGAAATATGTTTCTTTTTATTTATTTGATTGTTATAGATATCCTCAAACAACCCACTAAGGTTTTTGCCTGGGAATAATTCAAAATCTGTTGACATAGTTTATTAATATTGTGTTCAATATATAAATATCAATAAACAAAAAAGTGTGGGATTACCTACCTTGCCCCCTATATGCCTTTTTGTAGTTTCTACTATTTTTAGATTTAGAAGTTTTGCTCTTAGCGTGAACACCAGGTCTCTTCTTACTTTGAGAACGATATAACGAAATACCAAAACCTCCCTTTGCTTTTGCCATAATATATTTAGATTATACCAATAAGTATATTCTATTAAACCAAACAAAAACAATTACTTATTCTTATAAAAGAATTCTAATATATCTCTTTCTAAAGTAACATCCATTACGAAGTTATCTCCATACATAATGCTAGTAAATGTTCCTTCATCTTCATCGGTTATTTCGATAACATAATCTATCTCATCAAATGTTACTTTATAGCTTTCACTCTTTCTGATTCTTTGTATGTTTTTATGTTCCGTAGTTCTTTCAACAACTTCTTTACCACTTATATCAGGTACATTTAGAAGTTGAGTTACACATTTAGCATAGTTTGTTTTGAGAGTATCTATAAAGAAGATATCATTCATCTTACTCATTAGATACAATCTTTGCTTTTTATCCAAACCACCTGCCTTAAAATCACCAGTGTATTGTACTATCGGTAAAGATAGTATTGCTTTTTTAGAATCATCTTTTAGATTTCTGAAATCTACTTTGGATTTTATTTGATGAGGATGATTGATATCTCTATCACATGGTAATGCTAAAATATCATAGAATGTATTTGTACCAAAGTGTTCTTGTATTAGAGGACTCATCTTTATTCTTTTTCAGTAGCATATTTTACACCCATAATTGTACCAACGATTGAGAATGCGTTAGTAAGGAGAATACCAAACATATTACTCCAAGTAGAACCAATGATTTGAGTATCAGTACCAGACATCAATGCCAATCCATACATAACAGTTGTAAGAACACCAACTCCAACAATTACATAAAGTGCTACCTTTACAATCGTACTGATTAATTCGAATTGGGTTTTCTTTTGCATTACTTCTAAATCTTCCAATGCTTTATCCTTACCCTTTTCTGCTTCCTCTCTTAACTGATTAGATTCTTCCAATGCTATTTGGAGTTCTTCCATCAGTTCATCATTTTCTTTTTGCTTACTAACAAGTTCTTTATTTTGTTGTTGAACTTGCTTAGTTACCTTTAATCGTTTTCTTCTTGATTCAGAATCCTTTTCCTTACAAAGTTTTAGATACTCTTCGAACTCAGTATCACCTTTAGGTGCTTGTAGAATTTTTAAGAAGTTTCCTTCTATGTAAATTTTTTTCTTTTTAGCAACACCTAAAAGAACATCTCTTGTATGTTTTGTAACCTCAATCATTATAGGTTACTTATAAACTTTGAATGGAGCAGTTCGGTTTAGATATCCATCATAATCTTTTCTGAAATCTTCTAATCGAGGTTCAATATCATCTGATTTAATAATCCAGAATTGTGCACCAGCCGATTTTGCCTTTTCAATTTCTTGTTTGTCATCTGATGAAGATATAATTCCGATTACACACCCATTACCATATTCGAAATTGATTTTACGAATCAACTCAATCCCATCAAAGGATGAACCGATTATATTTAAATCAACGAATACACACTCAGGTCTATCATCATCATTGTTATCAGGAAACCATTCTTTAAATTTTTTATCAGCTTCATCGGAAGAGTTAAGTGCTTCCAAAGATAAAGTGATATCTAAGATACTACAAGCATCTTCAAATACTAAGTGGAATAAATCCTCATCATCCACCAGTAAGATTGAGTTAATCATTTCATTCATTTTAAATTAATTCTTAATTTAGTGCCGTTATTTAATTTTTCGGCTGTTATTCCAAAACCATGTTCATTCAGAATTGCGATACAAATATTTAATCCCAATCCAGAACCCCCCTCTTTTTGTCCTTCTTTTCTTGTATATGGTTTGGATAACTCAATGAACTCATCATTAGTAATCCCCCTCCCATTATCTTCTACACACATTGTTGAGTTATTTTCCATATAAACTCTAACCATCTTTGTACTACTATCGTTATACTTTAATCCATTTCTGATTAAGTTATCTATTGCCGTACAAAAGAGTGGTTCGTTTACTGGTGTGGTTGGTAATCTCTCTATCTTAACTTGTGAGATATAAGATGTAGAAGATAAATAGTTTCTAAGTATCTCAGCAAGGTTACATTCTACCATATCTAATTGTGCATCTTCCTTTACCAAATTGGTAAATTCTTTTACACCTGAATACACTTTCTGAGTATGTCTTAATCCTTCCTCTAACATTCGTAGTGGAGAACCTATTTTTAATTCTTTAATTTTTTCTTCCGATAATCTTCGTTGTAAGGATGATAATCCTCTTGGCATATATGTGTTGATACCACTATGCATATCGTGTCGGAGAATCTTTGCAGCATGTTCTAAGTAAGAGTTTTTCTGATTAACTTCTACCTCTGCTAAGTGTTGTAGTGTTGTATCGGTTGCTATCTTTAGAACTCTATCATAACCACCATTAATACTTTTAATAGGAGTATAATTACCAAACAACCAAACAGAACTTCCATCTTTTGCTATTCGTTCAAACTCACCACTTATATTTTCTCCTCTTTTTAATCTTTGCCAAAACTCTCTATATTCCAAACTTTCTCCATATTGCTTTGGAACTAATGTTTTATGTTGTTTATACTTCAAATCCTTTTCAGTACATTTCATTGTACTACAAAATTTTGAATTAGCTTCTAAAACATAGCCATCCATATCCAACATTACAACTAAGTTTGATTTATCAATTGCTGCTAGTTGTAAATCAATATTCTTTTCTTTGAGTTTTGTACTTTTTATGAAATTATATATGACGTAAGCAAATGGTGGTATAAATAAAATTATACAACCATATCCAAATTCAGCTAAAAGATAAGAAGGTTCTAACCATCTGAATATAATACAAGTTTGTACTATAAAAAAGATGAATATAATAGAACCCGCTATGCCTAAACATATTTTTGCGAACTTATTCAATTTATAAAATATCGTTCAAATTATATTATCGGGGAGATAACTGTTTGAACTTTTTGGGTGTGAAGTATTATAACCTATTTAGAATAAATATAGGTTTAGTAAGAAAAGAACTCATCTTCATCTTCAGTATCTTTGACTTCACCATAATCCAAATAATCATTTAGCATTTTCTTTTGGTGGACTTTCATTACATTTACAACCTTAGTAATGTAGTGAGTTTTACAATCAGTCATTTCTCTGATTAGAAGATACAAATGTTTTTTGTTGAAGTTTTCAATATATTGACTTCTTCTGAATAATTCTAAGATAGCATCTGCTATTTGAATATCTCTTTTCTTTGTAAATATTTTTGTTAGATTCTTATCCCAATACTTTAACATAAGTTGTTTAAACTCACTAAACTCATCCCCCTGCTCTCTATGATAAAAATCATCTTCGGGATTCCAAGTTTGTGGCATTTGGGATAATAAATCAGTTTTCTTATATCTTTTATAGTTTGAATTATTGTTTAATATAAGATAATTTTTTGCTACAATAGAAAAATAAGAGAACGCCTTACCCTTACCTTCTTTGAACATATGAATTTTTTGAATTAATATAGCAACTACCTCTTTTTGTACATCTTCTTTTGGTACATCAAAGTAGGAGAACTTAAATGTGTTTAAAATATTTTCTGCTAATTTTTCAAATGGATATTTAATTCTCGTACGATACAATTCATTTTTTTCTTTATCGTTTGTAGAGTTGTTATACGCTATAATCGCATCTTGCGTATCTTGTGTAAAATATTGTTTGTTTTTTCTAGGTCTTGGCATACTTTATAAATTGTTTTGATACTTTTCAATGATACCTTTTAATTCTTTGAAAACCACCCCAACCTCATCATCTGATTCAAATGAACCTCTAATATCTATTTGTTTCATCTCTTCCTGCATTTTTGTTAGTGTTTCAATAGTTTGTTCATTAATAGTATCAGATTCGTTTATAGCATCTTCAACCTGTCTAACTAATTGAGTCCCTCTGTAAATGAAGAAAATATTTGAAAGTGTTAATACTCCAATAATAATATATAATATGTAGATTGTTTCCATGTAGTTAAAATATTATACTAATATACAAAAAAATATTTATAATTCCAAATTATGCTTCACCTTTTTTTCCATAAAAAGGTATTCCATTAATTGATAATTCAAAATTATCATCCTCATCTTCAGTCAATTCAATTTTTTCATTATGAATTTCTTCAGATAACTTTTTAATTCTTTCTAAAATTCTACTATCCAATCTTTTTGAATTTATTAATTTTTCTTCTATTAATTCATCTACTAATGATTCTAATATAATTTCTAAAGTTGCTAATTTTTGTTCTAATATAAAAAGTCTATTCATTAATTAGGTTGTAAGGGAACCAGTTAGTTCACTAACCGATTTCATAAATTCTTTAAAATCTCTATCCGATTCCGTTTCGTAATCTAAACTACCAAACGCATTCTTAACAGAATTATGATGATAACCCATTGCGTGTGCCAATCGAACACACATAATCTTATATTCATAAATATTCATATCATCAGGAACATCGAATGAAATGTTTTTTGCTTCCCTATTTAGGGAATCTTCTGATTCGTAACTAAAAATTCCCATAACTATACTAATTTATATCCTTTATCTAAAAGAGGTTGTGCTTTTTTGTATTTAACAAATTCCATATCTCCTTCAGGTGATTGTAACATTACTCTTTCGTTTCTACCTGGCTTCTTTTCAACTTTTCTTTCTTGGCTATATCTTCGTATAGGTGAGTTTATATCAATACCATCAATTGAATCGATTAATCTTTGTGCGGTAATACATTCGAACAATCCCAAATCATTCATAAACTCATCTTGATTTTTCCAAGTTTCTTTATCTGATGAAAATTCTACAATACCTAAATTATCAGTATCTACTTTAAAAGATTTATGTCTTACTGTTTTTCTAATTTTATTTTTCTTAAAAGAATCTTTTTCAAAGTACTGAACCATATCATTTGAGGTTTCAGTAACTTTTGGATTAACTAAAGTTAAATCTTCATAATCACCACCAAACTTAATCGTAACAATTCTTTTATCCATACCAACATCTAATGCGGTAACTGCAAACTCTTTATCTAATTTAGATATTTTTTCTTTATATAGGTTTAACTCTTCGTTTGTAACGGGAGTTCTTTCAACTCTTTTTACTATCATAATATTTTTCTATTTCTTCGGTTAGGTAATCTACTGATTCTGAACTTCCGATAAGTGCTCCATACTTTGAATAGTATTCAATCCATTTATCTTTATCAGATTCAAATTGTTCTTTTAATTGATATATTTCTGGCACATGAACTTTTATGTAACTCATAATAAATCCTCAGGTGTTTCTCTATAAACTCTATAACTATCTTCATCAAAGTGTTCAGTCGAAACCTCAAATACAATTGAGTTATCTTCTAATGAAATTAACTGATGAGGTAATCCTCTTTCAATTAAAACACTATCACCCTTCTCTAAAGTTTTACCTTCTAATTTTCCATCTTCTACATTCAACCAATTAAATTGAAATCTTCCTTCTTGTACATACCAACTTTCTTTTTTCTTTAAGTGGTAATGCATTGAAAATCTATTTCGTTCTTTTGTGAATACCAATAATTTCCCACAATACTCTTCATCGTTGTGAATCCATAGTTCATATCCCCAATTCTTTTCTACTCTCTTAGGAGCTTTAATATCTACATCTATAATCATTCTGCGTAACTTTGTGTGTTTAACAATCCACTATAAGCACATACACTTTCTCTTGCAACAAACGGCATAATAGCCAATTCCTTTGCTTTAGCTTCTACCATTACATCAACATTGGTTCCATATAGGTTTGGTAATTCATTGATATAATCTGAGTGTGCTTGTGGTTTTAATTTATCATTCTCTTCGTGTAATGCTTTACTTTCAGAGTAATGAACAATAGGTTTAATATCTTTTGGCCAAGTTGAGATTGCTAATCTTAATGCTTCTTCTTCACTCAATCCACCAGTATTGAATTTGTGGTGATGGTAATCAAATACAATAGGGATACCAATTTTTTCATGCAAATACATCAAGTCTTTTACTGAATACATTGATGCTTTATCATCGTTCTCAACAGTCAATCTACTTTTTACCGAATCAGATAATCTTTCAAAGTTCTTACAAAATCTATCCATAGCTGATTTCTTATCTCCATAAACACCATTACAATGAATGTTGATTTTGTTATAATGTGATTTTTCTAATCCTAACAAATCAAAAATCTTACCATGCATTTCTAAATCAGTAATTGTATTTTCTACTACATTCTCTCTTGGAGATACTAATACGTTAAATGGACCAGGATGTGATGTAATTCTAATTCCATTTTGTTTTGCATAATGACCACAGCCTTCTAACATTGTCTTAATTCTTAGATAATGTGGTGATTTTTCAATATCATACTCAGAACCCCAAGGAAACATTTCAGATGATAATCTGAATAGTTTTATTCCGTTTTTATTATTCCATTTTAAAATATGAAATAAATCTCTTGCATTTTGTAACCCCAATTCAGTTGCGTATTCAACACCCCTTTCTAAGAATGTTCTTTTAATCATAGAACGATTGGTAGTTATTTTTGGTTTTTGACCCGATAGAGTCATATTAATACAAGCGTATCCTAAATTCATCTTTTGTATGATTTCTTATTTGTTATAAACAAATATACGAAATTATTTTCAAAAAACCAAATTATTTTTAATAAGTTTTAGAATCGAAATCAGTAGGATAGTTTGTATCCTTTTCATTTTTGATATAAGTTAACCAATAGTTTACTGCGTTTTGGTTATTTATCCATTTACTTCTATCACCCCAATTGAAATCAGGTCTAGCATAATATGGTTTGGTTGCTGCTACATACTTTGCTCTCATAGATGATGAAGGAACTGGTTCATCAATTAACCCATCACCACTATTATCATATCCATCAATAGTACCATCACCATCAATATCAACACCTCGTCTTTTTGTATCTTTTTTTAACTCAACACCACCAACAACTACAGTTTCATCAACTTTTTTTTTTAAATCTTCTGCAGCTTCTTTTAACTCTTCGTTGGGTTCTGATTCTTTTTCGGATTCTTCTACAATTTTTGAAATATCCTTTGGTGATAAATCAGATACCATATCATTCATTACCATATCCAATGCATGGTCTTCATCAAACTCTTCTTCTGTTGGTGGAGCAAATCCTCTTGCTTCATCTGGTAAGGTTTTTTCGTTTTCTTCTTCAACAATTTCTTCTTCAGTTACTTCATCATATAACTCTCTTTTACGAATTACCTTTTGTTTATCAACAACTCCTTTATCAACTTTCAAAGCATTATTAAATGCAACAACCAATGCTACTGCTAATGGGTCGAATACAAAGATAATAATAAGAATAAACCAATTAATAATTTGGTCCATTGGTTTATCCAATAATCCGCTAAGGTATTGTAAAGGACCTAGTTCTGATGAAACACCTTCCGATGATTCAACATCCAATATTTTTAATTGAATAGATTGTAATGAATCAGCTGCTACTTCTCTTTTTGCTTGAACCCCTTTACGATTCTCTTCTTCAACTGATATTCGTTGTTGTGATAATCTTAATTCGGTTGTTGAAATAGTATTTCTAAATCCAGTTGTTGATGAAGTATCTCTAACTTGAATAGAACTTGCTTTAGCATTTGATAGTGTTGCTATATTATCTGATATTCTTTCTAACTCTACATCATATCGAGCTACATCATCTCCCCAAAACTTTTCTTTTTGTTTTAGAAATGATAATTGTTTTTCTTGAACACTAAACTGATTAAATGTATCTTGAAATGCCGATGTAAGGAATCCGTAGATACCCAATGATGTAATTAGTATTAAAATAACCACTGCTCCACTTAGATAGATTCTAAATGTTTTGTTTATCTTTTCCCAATAGTTGTAAAGATATCCAGCCGTAATTAATTTAGCTAATTCCAATGAACTTGCCATTATCATAACGGAGAATGCTGCTCCTGCAAATAGTTTAGATAAACCACTTACGGAGAAGAATGCTGCGTTAAATGCTACGAACAACGCAGATAACCCCAATAATAGTGTTCTGAATTTCATTTGAGGTAGAACGTTACTTAATTAGATTGCGAGATAACTCGAGTAACTTATCAATTTTTTTTGTTAACGATATTGCATCTTTTTGATTAGATGGTCTTTTTCCTTCTAACATCTCTTGGATTACTTTATTAGAATTTTCTATTCCATCCAAATGAGATAATACCATTTCTTTGTATTCTGGTTTCATAAATAACTTTGTTTGTTAATATATATAAATATAAGAAAATGAAAAAAGGGAGATTTTTTAACCTCCCCTTTACTGAACTAACACCACTAAAATTAAAATTTAATCTTAACTTTTTTGGATTTTCTTTCTTCTTTTTTATCCAAAAGAATGGTAAGTAAACCATTTTCAATGGATGCTTCGGCAGAAGTTCCATCGTAATCTTTTCCCACTTTAAATCTTAGATTTACATTACCAACTACCGCATTTACGTTTTCAGTTTCTGCTTTAATTGTAATTAAATCGTCTGTAACATTTAATTCAACATCTTTAGGATTATGCCCTACAACATTGATTAGGAGTTTTTGTTTTCCATCTTCAGTTGTAATAGAATAATTACCTTGTTGGTGATTAATTTGAAGTGGTTTGAATCCTCTATCAAACACATCATCAAATAAGTTGTCAATTGTATAAATCATATTTTTTATTTTTTAAGTTAAACATACAATCTATATATTACCAAATCTATACCAATTCTTTTTAAATGACATTTTGTCAGTTATACTAAAAGTTTTCTGAATAATTGTCAGTTATACCCATCTTTTTCTTATATTCAGAGTTTTCAATAGCTGTACTCATATGGTCAGCCCAATGAATAATCAATGGAAGATTTGTTTTAAGTTGAAAATCTTCATTATATGATATCCAATATTTTTTAGTTGCTTCATTATACAACCCATCAGCCATATGAATACCCAATTGTTCTTTCTGAGTATATTTGATTCCATATTGATTTAATAACCAAAATGCTCTATCGGTTACATCAAAGTATTGTAACTTTGGATTATGAGCAAAATATGATTTTTTATTTTTCATATGCCACTCTGATTGTTCTGGTAGATAGTATGGTTCTTTACCATCACCCAACTTTCCTAAATCGTGGTGGAAAGCTGCAAATAATAATTCTTCATCAGTAAAGTTCACAATACCACCACCCTCTTCAAACATCTTTTTTATTTTATAAGCATTTCTAGCTACATTCATTACGTGGTCAATATAACCACCAACATAACAACTATGAAAGTTAAGTTTTCCACTGGCGGGTGCAATTGCTAACTCCGTTCCCAATTCTTCTGGAGAATACATATGGAGAAGTTTTTCTAATCGTTCTCCAGTAAACACTTTTTTAATAGCTTCTATAAACTTATTATAGTTTGCTTCTAATTGTTCTTCGGTGTAATTTCTAATCATTCTTCTATATATTTTGATGTTAGTGCTCTATATAATATTTCTAATTCTTCTTCAGTTGTACAAAATCCAAGTCCATCGAAATCTAATATCTCAATAAAATATTGACCTGGCTTCAATCCCATATTTCGTAACTCCATATCATCATCAGATGAATTGGTTACAAATCTTGGTGCGTATTTATCCGTTCTTTCTTTCGGAATTGGTATAGTCCAAAAGTATGGTTTATCTAATTCATCACCCTCTTCAACATCTTCTCTATTTTCAATGAAATCAGGTGTACCATTATAATCATTTGTTATATGTTTTGACCAACCCTGCCTTTTAAAAGTTTCATCGGTTAGTGGTGTTGCTTGTAATCTTACCTTTCTCATTCTAATATGATTCTAATAGTTTCTTCTAAATCTTCAAATCTTGCTTTAACGATAAGTGTATCTCCTACCATTTCATCTATTGGTGCAATTACTGTATTTATTTCTCCACCAGTTCCACTATATGAAAACTCATTTATAGTAGGTACAATGGTTCCAGCAAATCCAGTTACATAAGTTGTATCTACATCTACCCAATCACCTAATACATTTATAGTTCTTCGAATGAATACATAAGCAGTATCATTTAAAGTCCATTGATGTGATGATTCCCATTCAACTAATTGTGGATATGGTTCTTCTCCATTGTTCAAAAGTTTACCTGTAATTCTATGAATTGTTTGAATAGAATTATCAGTTGAATTTAATTCTAATTTATATAAACCCTCATTAGTTGTATCTAGTCTACCATCTAACTCCATTGTGTAATTATCGGGTAAATCTGATAATGGGTCATCCGTACAAGATGTTAATGTTCCTAATAACATTAGTGAATAAAAAACTAATGCAAACTTTAATAAAAAATTTATACTATCGAATTGTTTCATAATAAGTAATCTAAAATAGAATCCCAATCAGGGTATTCGTTTGGCTTGTTATCGTTTTCCCAATCGTATCCGAATCTTAACAACTCACCACCAAACTCACCAGCACCATTCTTCAATCTATCATCGATTAGGTAATCACCCATCAATAAATCTTTTCTGTGAGTGGTAAATAATCTTTTGTGAAAGATATTATCGAAGTAATCTTCTAACCAAAATCTTTTATCAGTAAGAGATTGAGGATTACCCCAAGGAGCAGAAGTGGCGATGAATAATTCATACTTACCACTATTGTGTAATTTTTTAATAGCTTCAATAGCTCCTTTGATAGGAGGTGCGATTCTAAATAAACCTTGAATGTGGTCAGGATGAGTTTTATATCTTTCTTCTAAATGTGGATGTTTTTCAAACCAATCTTTGATTGCTTTTCCGAAGTCAACAATAACTCCATCCATATCTATGTAAACTATTTTCTTTTTATTCATTGATTATTTTAAGGATTAAACTATCACTCATTAACAGGTCTAATATACGAAATCTTTTTGAATCATGCAAGCTTTTTCTCAATTATTTTAACCATAAATTATATACATAATCGTATGGTTTGTTTAGTTGATTTGCTAGTTCTGAGAACAATCTTTCTCTTACTAAACTATCGTAAACACCAATGTATTTGTAAACATCATCTCCACCAAATAATTCGGTAACTAAACCAGCAAACGTAATATTATCGTTTAGTTCAATTCCCAACTCATCAGTTGGATATTCATTTAAATAAAATTCTTTAATATTCATATCGTTTATAATTTAATTACACTAAATAATTTGGTCCGTAGTAACTCCAACTATCAGTACCATCAAAGATGTTACCTCTACTATGTTTAGCAGGAGAACTCCATCCTGCAGGCTTTAATAAATCTCCCTTACAAACAAGAGAACCTTTATTCACTCCTTCCCACATGGAAACGAATCCCCATACTGAGGTTCCATCTATAAGTTTAATGTACTTTCTACCCTTCTCTACTTTGAGGGGTTCATAAGGTTTATAAGAAAATTTTTCATCCCAATAATTTTTTCTTTCTTCGTTAACTTTTTCAAGCCACAAATCAAATTTACTTTTCATATTTAGTGTTTTAAGGTTTAACTCTTTAACTCAATTACAGTACTAACATACGAAAAAAAGTTGAGAAATCCAAGGAAAACTCAACTTTTTTTTAGTAAATTTTAATAAATTTTTCTATTGATAGGCGCTTAATAATCTAAGTAATTCATCTAATGCCTCATGTCTATGATTATCCATTAGATGAGTATAATAAACAAATTGCGAATCCTTTAATTTAGGAACTTCATGTATTGCTGAATCATTAGCAAACTTTAAATCGATTTGTTGTGGGTCTCCAGTTAGAATCATTGTAGAACCTTTACCTAATCTACCTAACACCATTCCTAATTGAGATTTTGTTAGGTTTTGAAATTCATCAACTATTACAATAGAGTGTTCAAATGTTCTACCCCTGAAGTGAGATAATGATACTAGTTCAATATTCTCATCCTTTTCCATCTTTTCCAAAATGGCTGGTTTGTTATATACCTTTCTCATATTGGAACGAATTGGTACTAACCAAGGTTCCATCTTTTCATCTAAAGAACCTGGTAAATAACCATTATCTTCATTAGATACAGTAGGTCTTGTTATTACAATTTTATTTACCTTTCTTGTAAAAAACATATCCAATGCTATTTGTACTGCTAATAACGTTTTTCCAGAACCAGCTTTTCCTTGTATAAAATTGTAAGGGTGATAAAGGATTGCTGTTTTTGCTAACTTTTGTTCATCTGATAAGGTTAGATTAAATTTAATCTTTCCTTTAGGTGGAACCTTCTTAATGTTCTCTGCCATTTTTTTAATTAATAGTTGTTATTTTATGCGATTTTTTAGTTAGAGATTTTCGTTTTGGTTTAATTGTTTTTTCATAATTTACAATCTCAGCACAAATTTCGTACTTCTCCATTCGTTCACATAAATGTAATAGTCGGTGTAACGCCAACATATAATCCTTCTTTTCTACTACCGCTACAATATCGTGAATAGTAAACTCAATCAATACTATTGATGGTAAACTATTTTTGTGTGCATCGATAAGAAGGGCTAAGGTTTGGTTAAGGAATTCATCTCCGTAGTCATACAAATACTCATTCAATGTGGTATTATTGAGAGAGATATATTTTCTCCAATCAACATTTGCTAATGGTCGTTTCTTCATAAAACCTGAAATGTTTAAGTGTTACTATTATAAATATAAGGAAGGATTGATTTTAATCTCTATATACCGGTCTACCACCATCTTCACCACTTCCACCAGTGTTACCACTTGAACCATCATCATCATTATCAGTTGGTGGATTATCACCACCTGGTCTTGAATCATCCTCAGGAATTTCTCCATTATTTGTTGTATCTATTATCCATTGGTTGTTGATAGCATCCCATTCATAATATGTACCATTGAAAAGTACAGTCTCACCTGGTTGAACTCCTCTTCTACCAATTGGTGGGAATGAACCAGCTGCTGGGTCTGGTGGTGAATCTGGGTCTTCTTTATAATCACCATCACCTGTTTTTCCACTAGCTCCTCCAGTGTTATCATCTTTATCATCTACTTTATCTGATGGTGTTTCTTCATCTGCCTTTTCTTTTGTATAGGAATCAAACTCACCTAAATCAGAAGCTGGTATTAATCTATCATCATAATTTTGCGCTGGTTTTGTTACTACCCAAGTTATGTATCTAAGTAATTCTATAATATCATATGATGGATATGCAACCAATACCTTATCTGCACCAACTTCATAATTTGAATTAACAAACAAGTTTCTTTTTACTTCAACTTGACCAGCTATTTCGTTTCTATTTAAATTAATAGTTAATTCTTTTTTTCTTAGGAATTCAACTTTTTCTTTTAATGGTTTTATATCAACTACTACAATATTTTTTTCTTCAATAATATCATTTACACCAAATGGTCTACCTTCATTGTATTCGTTAATAAGTAAATCATAAAACTCTCTGGTTGCATATAAATCAGGAATAGAACCTTCGCCATCTTTTAAACAAAGAAGAAAATCAAAATCAACCTCATCATCACCAATTACATTTATTTTACTTAAATCATATGTGGGAACCGAAACAAAGTTTTGAGGATATTCCCCAGTTATATTTATAATACCATTTTCTACAAAATTACCAACCGATTCCTTTACAACTTCACCATCATCATCTAATTGTTCTCTTAAATTTTTAGATGGTGGTTTTGTTACTACTTCATCATTTTTGAGAAGAGGTACTGTATCTGCAATAACGTTTTCATCATCGACTTGCTTAGGTGTTTTATTAGGGGGATTTGGTGGTGGAGGTGGCGGTGGGGGAAATGGTGGTACAGCTGATGCTGGTGGAGTGGGGTTCGAATTAGTATTACCTCCACTATTAGTATTACCTCCAGTAGTAGTTTCATCAAATCCAACAAGTCCCAATCCAGTATTTCTTGGTTCAGCCATTATAATTTCTTTCTATATAAATATTGAAGTTTGAGAAAGATTAGATTCCGTTGTGCCCAGTATCATAGAACTGAACTTTTACACCAGCTTCTTCAAACATCTTCCAACTTCGTTCAGCTGATTCTTCCCATTTGATTCCCTTAGCACCATGCCCAGCTCTTTCACAAAAGATTCGTACAATTCCAGCATTGATAATTCCTCTAGCACAATCAGAACAAGGGATACCACAACTTAGATACATTGTACATCCTTTAGTAGAAACACCAATACGAGCTGCATTATAAATAGCGTTTCTTTCAGCATGTTCAAACCAAAAATACTTTTCTGGTCTTTCTTGTCTTTCCCTTATATTATCATCGATACCTCTTGGGAATGAATTGTAACCAGTAGATACAATCTCTTTATCT
>Ga0213859_10000109_pt1 | contig 36295 bp, 48 predicted proteins | sample PICome_2_FD_160133 | JGI IMG/M metagenome (GOLD analysis project Ga0213859, IMG submission 160133) | Coastal seawater microbial communities near Pivers Island, North Carolina, United States - PICO304 | ecosystem: Environmental > Aquatic > Marine > Coastal | place: USA: North Carolina...
TAGAAGAGTATATAGCTCAACAAGAACTTGCTATTAAACAACAAGAGGTTCAGGTCAAGCAAAGCAAAGTGCAAGTAGATATGTTAGAGGTGCAAGCTGAAAGCACTAACGAATCTACAAAGCAGGCTATTCAGCAAGAAACCGCACAAATGAATCAGATTTTAGAGATTCAAAAGCTACAGCTTGAACAGATGAGAATTAAGCTATCTGAAACTGAAAAGCTAATGGAAGAAAGAAGGCTAAACTCCGAGCAGGAGCTTGAGCGAATTAGACTAGCTATGCAAAGCATTACGGAGCAAAGCAAGGAAACAGCAGCAAAAGCACAGCCTTTAGTAATAAACAATATAATTCCTAAACGAGGTAAGCGACGAGCTAACATGATAAATGACGACTTAGGAAACGTAGCAGGGATAGAGGTAGAGGACATTGAGGAGGAGAGCTAAATGTCGGTTCCTACGCCAGTTATACCCCCTGATGGCAGTGTATCGTCTGACTGGGCGTATCCTCTTGGAGCGTCTTTACTCTCTCAATTATCTGAATCGACTAAAAGCGATTTGTTGGCAGTTACAAACATCGGGACAAGCATTACTAGCGTTATTGAAAAAGCATTAGAGCGTATAGATGAGCTGTCTGATTTTACTACTTTCTTGCTTGATGGCACACAGCTAGACGGTTTAGCAAATGGCGGTAGCGCAACCTACACGGTAAGCAATACTGGTGACTCTCCAGCGGTACGATTGGTTATAATCTTAGGCGCAATTACACCTACTTTTGGAGCTACAATAGAAGTGTCGGATGGAGTTAATGCTTATCAATTATCTCTTTCTACTGCTAATAGTGTGAAAAGAATTGAGTTTAATGATTTAGATCCGAGTTTTGTTAGCAGTTTTACAATTACTAACAATAGCGGAGTTTCCCTAGCGTCTTCTGCTAACAGTTTAGTAGTAGTGGGGTTATAAATGCCAACGATTTCAACGACGACTAATTTAGACCAGATTACAGGTTACAGTGATGGCGAAGCATATACGCTGAATCAACAAGCAAATCTCACGATAGACAGTGACAACCGCTATTCACAAAATGGCACAATTCTTGGCACTATATCTTATTCTAGTCTATATGACGGTGGAATAAACATTGATGCTAGAGAAACGTGGTGGATACCCTTTGACGCTTCAAGCGGTAATGTGCCAGCGTTGTCAACATACGGCACAACAGATGTAGAAGTAAGTTCAGTTGGCGTTGGCGAGTTTTTAGGTATCTGGGCAAATCTTGGCGATTCAGCTCCAATGACAGCAGGTACAGCATTGCCCACTACTGGCTATGTAAAACTAAGAAAAAAAACAGGTACTATTGCAGATGATGATGTACTCACGTTTACAAACAACTCAGCAACGGTAACAGTCAATTCAGCAACAGGCGGTCAGCGAGGGTGGTTATTAGTACACGCAAAAGTAGGATACTTTGTAGAAACATACAATTTTGCAAATTACTTTAATATGTATGGTGATTGGTTTGAACTTGGTGTTTCAGATGGTAGTAATTCTCAAACATTCCAACATTTTTGCGAAACAGCTCCAGCAGCAGTACAGGTAGAAACAGGAAACGGAACTGGTGTGTACGAATGGTATTGGAATTTATCAAGCACAAATTATTCAATTTATTATTCAAGTGATTATTTAGATACAAGCGACAGAAGCCGAGTCTACGACTGGAATAGCACAGGGTTACTTACTTTTTCAAATGGTACACTTGGCAAAGTTCCTCCGAATGGCGCAAGAATTAGAGTTCCAAACCTTGCAATTTTTGCTTATGACTCAAGCTACAACAGAAAACTTTGGACTGATAACGGTTATGACGATACCCGTTCTTGGAACTTAGAAGTTAGAGGGTCTAGAGGACCATTCAATACAAGCACAATAGATTGCACTAGCGGTGGCATTACCACATCTGGATACACAAAACCGATAGTCAAGAACTCATGCGCTCCGAATTTTATTAGCGTTGGTACAGAAGAAACAACAATGCAGGATTGCGGTTTTGCATATTTCTCAACAAACAATAATCAAAGTTTCAATATTTCTGATTGTCTAAAAGGAACAATGACTAAAGTTAGTTGGCACACCTATGTTGGTAACAAGACTTCAACAATCAATAATTTCGATGATTGTACTTGGACTGATTGCGAATTTTTTACTTTCAACAGCAATGTTTTCAATAATTGCGATAACAATGTTTTTAACAACTGCATTTTTGGGAAAGAACAAAGTAGTAGCAGTGGTGTTTTGCAAATAACAAGTTGCAACAATTTAACAATTAACAACTCACAATTTTATAGCGCAAGGTCAAGAACTGGGTCTCAAAAACTATATAGCTTAAAGTTTACTACATGCGACAGAATGGACATCAATAATATTAGTCCAACTCATTGGCGTGGTGGTGTTGGAACTCATGAAGGAATAAACTTAACAACATGCGATAATGTGATTTTACGTGATTGCGGTTCAGTTGGCAATTATGTTTTATTTGGTGGAACTCAAAAGCCTTTTTATAAGGGTACTAGTGCAAATATTTCAATGTCAGAATTTAATGTTTGTACTGGCTGGGAAGGAACAGGAACGATTACAACTAGCACAAGCTCAACTACTGTAACTGGTTCAAATATTACAGGAACAGGAACGATTACAACTAGCACAAGCTCAACTACTGTGACTGGTTCAAGTACAACGTTTGCGACTACAGATCTTGGAATGGTTTTATATGATTCTAATTTGAATTTCATTGGTATCATTGGATCTTATGTAAGCCCAACACAAGTTAGACTAGAAGCAAATGCAAATGTAACTTTATCAGGAGAGCCGTTTGTAATTACAACTTTTGCAAGTGCAAGTGTTGGAATGTTTTTATATGATTTTGACTTAAACGTAATTGGTAGAATTGCAACTTATGTAAGCGCAACAGAAGTTACACTAGAAGCAAATGCAAATGTAACTTTATCAGGAGAGCCGTTTGTAATTACAAATCACCCTTACAGCTCAGGATTTCCATCAACAAATGAAAGTTTGTATTTCAATGATTCTCATGGCTATGACCAAGAACTTGCTTGGGGCAGCGTTGCCGATATAGAAAATGCGGTATTGCATAGAGGTGGTGGAACTGGGACATTCGGTGGTCGATATGAATCAGACAAAGGCACACACTATGGAACGCTTGTTGATAATAAGGGAATTAACCCGACTCAATTAACTTTGTGCATGTTTTTTGCGGCACAATCAAGCAGAGACAAAAGTTTGCAGTCTTTAACTCTATCACCAACGACATTAAAGCAATCGGGTGGTGGGCTTTTTTTTGAAAACCTAAACGATACTGCGATTATTGAAACAGTAAATTGGGTCAAAGGTGCAACAAGTTTTAAGAACGTAAATCCAACACGCAGGGGCGGTAATGCAACAAATATAACATATACTTATGATTTAAATAGCGGGAACGGTTATTCAGGAACATTTAAAGCTTTAACAGGTGCTAATTTATCTAGCGAAACTATCTCACCGACAGGTTTTAAGTTAAAGTTAAAAGCAGAATATACAAGTTTAAGTACGGCAGATTTTATCGCTTCACCATACAGGTTTGAAATATTCTTAAACACAAGCGCAAGCGATTTAGCATCTAATAAACAAGGGACAACCGAATCATTGTATTTAATTCAAAACAATGAGCCCGACAGTTTAGCAGCGTTTTTCGACAATACTAGTGGCGAATTGAAATACGTGGCAAGTGAAGTAACAACAGGACAAATATCGCTTTACCCTGAATACTACAGCAATGCGGCAAGCACGATACGAATTAGAAAAGTCGGATATGAGGTTATTCAATTAAACACAACGCAACTCATCTACGGCGAGACATTTCCTATTCAGCAAGCCGAGAACGGTATTGCTACAACAACTCCAACAGCGACAGGAATTAGTGTAACGAATCACGGTGCAAGTCCAGTTACTTGGGAAGGCAAAACGTGGTCGATTTCGATTGTTGTAACAGACAGCAGTTCAGCGGCTACGATTGCACAATACATCCAATACTATCTAGGACAGAACAGTTATTCGTTGGATTCTACGCTTCACAACATGGCGTATCACGACATGGTTATTCCAACAAGTACAGGATACGAGACAGCCCGTGGGCAGGTGTTCGGCAGTGCAGGGGCTACGCTTAAAGGCGTTCGGGTAGTAGATGGCAGTGGCAACGAGATTGCTGGTTTTGCTCGTATGCAAGCTGATGATGGAAGCTATTATTCACCAGCGGCGGCGTATACTCTCACAGTTAGCAATATCGTTTCAGGCAGTCGTTTGCTTTTGAGAAGAACAGACACGTTAGCGGTAATTAGCAACGTGACAGTGACAAGCGGCACGTTCACTTACACCTATACTCATACTTCGGATATACCTGTAGAAATAGTCGTGCGTAAAGCTACGACTTCACCTTATTATCAGGAGTGGAGTACAACAACGACTTTGAGTAATAGTAATAACACGCAAACGGCTAACCAACTAAGTGACGAGTAAAATATGGCAATAGGGGACGATTTTAGCATTAGCTCAACTGGTGACATAAGGCACACTAGCGGAACAACCGTTTACACTGTGCTTGAGCTGCATGAATGGCTACAGGATTTAGCTGATGATGCTGCTTCAACTGGTAATGATGATCTTGATATTCTTTCGCCTAATCCATCGAAGTTAGACGGACCTAGGGACAGTGCGGTAGCGAGTCGTCTTAACTTACTTACTGATGGTAGTGTAGCTTTTAACATTGATGACACTGCTGCTGAGTATTTTAATTTTGGATCAATTAAACAAGATGACGCAGATGTTCAGTATTCGGGCTTAAAAACTATCGGTGGTATTGTAGCTAATAGCCCAGTTTATGTAGTGCAAAATGGCTCAAAACTCACCTCGTTTTGGTCAAATGGGCACATACAGATTTTGGTGAAAGTAAAAACTGGTGGAGCGTTAATAGATAGCGGTGATGTTACTGCTTTCTCAAGAAAATGGACACAAACCTACTCTCACTTTGATGTTAATTTAGCAGCAGGTGGTGAGACCTCAGCAGCTTTAGCTACAGCCGTAGATGGCAATATTACGCTTACCGAAGCACAGGCAGCAGCTTTATCAACAGACGTAGCAATTACGTTTGGCGATACAACTCAAGACTTAGGTAACGGCAACGGCTCGAAGTTATACAAAGGAACAATCGCCCTATCTAATGGCATAACGCTTCAAGAGGCGTATCAGTACTTGCAATACATTACACGAGAGGGCAGTACAACGACATTAAACAGCATCCCAGGATGGCGATACAGAGTGCTAAATAGTGCTTACGCAGAAGTGCCTTCAGCTCCCTTCGGGACTTTTGCCGGAGGTACTTTCTTCTTTGCTCAAGGGTGGTATGTATCAGGAGTGTTAGCAGCGGAAGCTACTAACTATCAGCTAATTGCTCACGATGGCACGACACAAGTTCCGCCTACAACAATTACAATATCCGTTGGTAATCTCGTATCGGGAGATAGAGTTTTAGTCGCAAGAGATAATGGCAGTGGCGGTATTTTAACTGATGAGTATACTCCAGCGGCAACAAGCTCAGGGGCTACATCTATTGTAGTAAGTGAGACAATTAAGACGGATACGCCAGCAGCAGGAGTAATTCGTATTAAAGGAGCTAGGTATACTTACACAAGTATCACAGCAGGGACAAAAACCTTTAATGGTCTTTCTCCTGCCTTAGCGGAAAATATTGCAACTACAGATGATGTTTTTGTACCGTTTATAGATACAGCCACAACTACAACGAGTGAGAGCGTGTTGTTTGTTTATGACGCTAATTTTAATGCTAGAGTGGATGTTCGTAACGGTAGCGGAGCATCTCCAATTATACCGTTTACTACAACAATCGGAGTGACTAATGCTGGTGGTAGTGTAAATGCCAGCCGTAACAGTGATGTGTAATGCCATATTACAGCGAGCCGTTTACCTTCAATTTTAATACGTCGCTAATAGCCGTCGATAGTGGAGTAGTCGATGTAGACTGCAATACTCTCTATGATGCTATCAAGTTAGCGCAATGGAGTGAGGAGGGAATTATCTATGAAAGAATCGGAAAAGGATCAGGGCTTGATGACCTCGGACCAGGTGTCCAGGTCGGTATCACCGTCGAGTTATTGGGGTCGTGGCAACTGTTGTTTCCGACCGGGAACTACATCGCACGAATCGCAGGAGGGAATCTCGTCGGAGGGCCAGGGGGAGATCCAGTCGCATACTCAGCAGGAGTGCAAACCCTCTTAATTCAGTCAGCAAATAGTACGGTTGTTAGCACGTCGGGAAGCATACCTACAGCTACACAGATAGCGGATACAGTTTTGAAACGGTCTACAAGTAATGTAGAAGCAAGCGGAACAGGGGACACTTTATCGCTTAAATCGCTTTATGGAATGATTGCTCAAGGCGTTCATAACACACAAGTTAATGGCTCTAAACTGGTAATAACTAAGAGCGATGACAGCACAACACTAGGCGAGCGCACCATAACAACTGATGCAACCGCATTACCGATTACAGGGCTAGATAGTGACTAATGCTGGCTTTCAGAATCATCTACACTTTTTGTATGGCTTACCTGGCGGTATTCTTACTAAGCGAGACACCTCCGATATTTTGGATCGGTGGCGTAAGTATCAAAAACAGGAGCAGCAGCTTGAAGAGGAATTGGCTGCTAAGCTACTACAAAAACAACAAACTAACATTGAAATACCAACTACTATAAAAGAGGATAAACTTGAAGATGTATTAAAAGCAAAATTACATAGCAAGCCGCAATCTGGAGAGCTTGTTGGCGCAGATCGTGTAAAACGTGTTAAGCTGTTATTATTATTACTAGAATTAGATGATGAAATATAAATTGTATCAGTTTTGTTACATACAAAATAAAGTTGTTCCGGTGGAAGATGTTATAAGAGAAAGGTATGCTAGAGACTTGTTTATACAAGATGAAATGGAGCCTACTCGCAATCCCTTAAATCCTAAAGAAATATACACAAGTAAATCAAAATTAAGGGCGGCTTATCGAGCTGCTGGAGTTGTAGAAGTAGGAGATGCTTACGAGCGTGGATATGTGCCCGACAGGGAGTCAGGTGCTACCGAACGCAAGTTAGTTGCTAAACTAAAAGAACAAATGATTGATAGGTATAGAAATGGTTAATGACACGGAAAGTACAGAGATCGTAGCAGAAAGAAATGAAGCTCCTATAAGCATTAGGGATCGTTTGCAACAGGAACTATCTGAGGAACTCACAGAGGATAGCACCGCAGACGCAGATAGTGTAGAGAGTGACGAATCCGACGACAGCTCCACTGAGGAACCCCAAGATACAACAGAAGAAGTTGCGCCTAAACATGTTTTTGCCCCTCCAGCAGATATGAACGCTCTTGAAAAAGAAGCATTTTTGTCTCCTTCAGCCGAAAATACACACGTTATTCAAAACTATTTGAATCGTAGAGCTTATGAAACTCGAACGCAATACGATAAAAAGATGCAAGAGGTAAATCAGCTTAAATCGCAGCTAGGCTCTCTGTATGAGTCTGTTCAGCAGTATGAAAATGATTACGCTAAAGACGGAATCTCGATTGCAGACATAACAAAAAGGTCGATTGCATGGGATAAAGCTATGCAAAATAACCCTGTATCTGCCGCTAGGGAATGGCTAGAAAGCTACGGTTTAACTGTAGATGACCTATTAGAAGGTCAAATGCAGTATGAGCAACAAGGGCAACAACCACAACAAGCGCAACAAACACAACAATCACAATATCTTACACGAGAAGAAGCCGAAAAGATTGCCGAGGAGCGTTTTCAATCTGCACAAGAAGACCAACAAAAAAAGGCACTTGAATACTATAACCAACAGGTTGTAAACTCATTTACAGCAGCCAAACCATTATTCAAAGACCCTGAAACGGCAGCCCAACTCGAAGCAGAGATGGCTCCTGTAGTTCAGGCTCTTACAAGTACGGGTAGGTACAGCTCCGCAGAGGAGATCCTTGAAACCGCCTATAACTATGTGGTGAATGGCAATCCGACTTTCTCCAGCCTAAATAGTCGTATGGCTGCTCAGTCGGCAATGGAAAAAGAAGCGGCAAAGGTTCAAAAAGCCAAAGCTGCAAGTAAATCTGTCACTGGCTCCGCAGGTAGTGGAACTCCCAGAATAGCAAGTAAAGATATTCGGGATAATCTACGCCGTCGAATGGTCGGAGAGTAACAGTAGGTTATCCCATAATTAGGGATAACAAATGGCAAACTTAGAAGAAGCAATTGTTGCGACCTTGTTTGACCAGTCTGATTCCATAGCTGATGAGGTTCTTCACCACAATCCGCTATTGGCAACACTGGACGATCAAGGTCTTGTTCGCAAAGTTTCTGGAGGCTATGAGCTTCGGAAACCTATTATGTATAACGATGCTGCCGTAGGTGGATTCTACCAAGGGTATGACTCGTTTGACCTCTCAGCAATCGACGATGCTACTGCATTTCGATTCGCTATTAAGCAAGTATATGAGCCAGTGGCTATCAGCGGTCGTGAAAAGCGAGCTAACCGTGATGATGCACAGCTTCTTGACCTTGCTGAAATGAAGATGAAAGCAGCTATTTCTCGATTGAAGAATACTGTCGGAACTTCACTCCGAGGCGATGGAACTGGATCTGGTGGACTTGAGTTTGATGGTATTAAGAAAGCAATTTCTACTTCTCCATCTTCAGGTACATACGGAACAATAGATCGTTCAACGAACGTATTTGCTAGAAACTTGGCTGTAAACACAACTCTTAGCGCAACTAACGTGCAAGAGACGGTTACAGATACAATTTCGCAGATTGTTCGAGGCGATGAGCAGGTTGATCTTGGACTGTGTGACAGAACTGCTTGGAAGTTTCTACACAGCTCCCTTACAGCTATTCAGCGAATCCAAGCTCCTACGAAGAAAGCTATCGGAGGTTTTCGTGCGCTTGCTTATGACGGAGTGGATTTTGTGTTTGATGGCGGTTATGGGTCAGCGGTTCTTGAAACCAATTCTTGCCGATTGCTCAATACTAAGTATTGGTCTTTCGACATGATTCGAGGAGCTGATTTCAAGCCTTTACAACCACAGATGGATCGTCCTATCGACCAAGATGCTTTCTTCACGGTAATTATCGTGGAAGGTAACTTGTGTTGTGCGGCTCCTGCTCTACAAGCTGTAATTTACGCATAGGAGGGTAAGGATATGTCAAGTCAAGGATTTGGAGTTAATCCAGGAAAAACATACACAACAACTGATTTGCCTCTACCAATAGGGGTTGGATCGGTTGGAAAAACGCCGGACGGCACTTGGATGTTTGTTCAAGCGGATGGAGCTATTGATCAGTACGCTGCTGTTAAAATCAGCGATGATGGTCAAGCTGCTATGCTGACAACTACCAATGCTGGAAGTAACAATTTGCAGGTTGGTATTGCTCAAGTAGCTGCCGCTGACAATGAATACCTATATGTGTTTATTGGTGGTGTTGGTGGTGGTGGAGTAGGAAGCGGAATCAAGGTTAAGGCCGCTGCTTCTTACGCTGCTGATGCTAACTTACAAACAACGGCTACTGCTGGTGTTGTTGATGATGCTTCTACTACGGTAATAAAAAACGTAGTGGGGCTTACAACCCTTACCGGTGCTGGCACTGTTGAGGTTAAAACCACTGGTTACTTATCAGTAAACTAGTGTAATTAAGGGGGGGGGCGACCCCTCCCTTTACGTTTGTTTCATCAATGCCCTAATGTTATACAAAAATAATAACCTTATTAAACAAGGAGTGTTATGGCACAAGTAGATTGGGCAAGCGTAATGAATGGTAATAGCCAACCCAAAAAGCGGTACAGTGGGGCTAACATCAAGTTTTTTTATGCTTACAATGAAAACCGAGAAAAGTCATTGGCAGAAGGACGGCCAATTTTTGATGAAATACCAAGCATAAGTATTCAGTGGCCTGGTGGGGATGAGACTGTAAGACGTATTGAGCAGCGAGACATCCTAGAATATCCAGAGCTTTATGAGCGATTCAAAGCTGGTAGCGAGCCTGTTACAGAAGGCACACCTCTAGCTGAATGGGCTATGATGAGCGGTTCTGCATTAAGAGAGCTTAATTATCTTGGCTTTAAGACCGTAGAGCAATTAGCTGCTGCAACAGATGATGTTAAACGCAAGATTGGGCCGCTTTCTAAGCTAGTAAAAGCGGCAAAGGATTGGCTGGAAGCAGCTAATTCCGACCAGAATGAAGTCGTAAAATTAAAGCAGCAACTAGAGGTTGAGACTCGTAAGAGACAGGCTTTAGAGGAAAAGCTAGAGCTGTTCTTACAGCGTATTGAAGCCAATGAGGGCATAGACCTAAGAGGCAAGCGGCAAGAAATAGCGGTTGAACTAGAAGCAGAACCCGTGAAGGAACCTGCAAAAAGACGAGGTAGACCAAGAAAAGAATGAGCTTATCTACGGTAATTCAGAATGTTGCAAATGAAGCAGGTTATACAGTTAGTCCAAATATCGTAACGGCTACTGATACAACTACTAAGCAGTTACTTGCTATTGCACAGAGAATAAACCGTGAAATGTTTGAGCAGTACCCTTGGACAAAATGTTATGCGTCGGGGTCAATAACGCTAGTGGCAGGTCAGGCGCAGTATGCCTTGCCTGCTGCTTTTTCATATTACCAGTACGACACCTTTTGGAACCAGAGCAATCGTTGGCGTGTTTTAGGCCCGATGACTCCTCAAGATTACGCCGATATTAGAGGATTTGGCCTTAATCCTACAATCTATCAGCAGTTTCAAATTAGAGGCATAAGTAACGATCAACTGCTTATTTATCCTACTCCTGGCGCATCGGAAGATGGCAGTGTAATTATTTTTGAATACATTGCAGATCGAAGTGTTAAACCTAAAACATGGACAAATGCTACAGCTTTTGCTGCTAATAGCTACTGTTTTTATAACGGCAATTATTATCAAACTACTGCTGGTGGCACTACTGGCGGTACGCCTCCAACACACACTAGCGGATCGGTTTCTGATGGGGGTGTCACATGGACGTATTATAGCGGAGCCTATGACAAGTTTTTAGCAGACACAGATACGAGCATTTTTAATGAAAAAGTATTGGAACAGGGAGTCTTAGAAAGGTTCGCTGAAATACATGGGCTTGATAGTGTTCGCCCCAAATATCAACTTCAACTGCATGAGGAATGGTCACGAGATATGCCTGCAAAGATTCAGTTTGCTGGCACTATGAGACGTAACCAGATTTATGCAAGAAACGGCGTAGCTTCTTTTGGGACATATATATAATGGACGGATTTCAACCCCCTGCTTTTGTAGCTAACGATCCTCAAGGCACGTTTTACTGGTATGTTTCAAACGGTATGCCTTATCAAGAGGCTGCCAATCTTGTATCACAACGTTTTGGCCAGCCCAAAACTAAAGAACAGTTAGCTAGGGAACAAGAAAAAGCTAAATCAAACTATGAATATGGACAACTCGCTGGTTCGTTAGGTGGAATGGTTGTAGGTCGAGAGGCTTTGCAAGGATTTCCACATGTTAAAAACTGGTTGGGATATGGATCAACACCAACGGATGTTGGAAGCGGATCTATTGGAATGACACGACCTATTCCGCCGCCGACAACAAGTGTTAATGGCAGCGGAGCTGGAACAATAGATTTAGGTGGGGGGGCTAGCGGCACTACGGTTGCTACTCCTAAGGTATTAGAAGTAAAAGGCACTACTGCAACCATAGAAACTCCAGCAGGCGTTGAGCAAGTCCCTTCGGAAGCATTAAACGATCCAGGATTCTTTGCTAACATTGATTGGAACAAGGCAGCGCAAGGCGGCATGGGTGCTTTGCAATTATATCAAGCATATCAATCATTAAAGGGAGGCGATAAATTAGGGGCTGGCATTTATGGAACTGCTGGAGCAACAAACATTGCGGCCTCTGGTTTTGCAGGGCAAATGGCACAGCAAGCAGCATCAGAGGCTCTTGGTGGTTATTTAATACCAGGAGTTAACATAGCTACAGGTTTGTATAGCGGATACAAAACGGCTGATGCTATTGGCGATATGGCGGCTGGTAACGATAGATATAAAACTGGAGCAATGGGAATGGCCGCAACCGGTGCTGCTCTTGGGAGCGTTATTCCAGGAGTAGGAACAGCGGTAGGCGCAGTCGTTGGTGCGGTAGCAGGACTAGCGGCGGCAAAATTTGGTTCTAGTAAAAATCAAGCGCAGATGTTGCGTGATGGGATTCGTGACGTATGGCAGGAAAACGGAATTATTGACGAAAATTACAAAGGCACTTTAGCTGATGGAAGTGTTTTTGATTTTGGCGTTGACGGCAGCAAATTAAAATGGAGCGAAATTGATAAAATTGCTGAAGCAAAACCGGAGGCGTGGAGTGCGGCAGTAGGGCTTCTTGATCCGTTAGTCAGTAGTTTTGGCCTTCAAGGTCAAAAGGGTTCTGATGTTGTGGCATGGCTGGCAAGAGCAGCAGTCAGCAACGCTGGCAACGATCCTCAAATTGCCATAGATAATGTAAAGCACATGGCGGCACAGCAAGGTCTTGATGCTGATGCGTATCAGAAAATCATGGATACATTTTTAGCGGAAGACAAAATAACGCAACAAGAATATGACAATAATATGAGTCATGCTTCGAGGTTGTTTGGTGAAGTTACTCCAGAATTAAGCCAAGAACTAACTGAACGCCCTGCCAAGGGAGAGGTTGCAAGGCTGTCCCCTGGTATGTATCGAGATGCAAGCGGCAATCTTGTAAAAGCAGATTCTATGCGAGCAGCATTAGAAAAAGCATATAAAGGTAAAAAATCTAAAAATAAAAATGAGGAGCTATAATGGCAAAGGGATGGATGAGTAAAGACCCAAGCGAGATGACTGCAAGACAGCAGCAGCGAATGAAGTTTTTAGAGAAGCGTGGGCGTGTTCAAGGGCAACCTACAGAGATGCCTGAAATGACAGCTAGGCAACAACGTAGAAAGCAATTCCTTGAGCGCAAGCAAGCAAGAGAAGACCGTAGAGTAGCTGATTACCGAGCGCAACAACAAGCCGCAAATATGGGGGATGCCGTAGCGCAGGTTCCTGCCGATTTAGGAGGGGGATTTGCAGGGCGACTGGCAGATTTTACTAACAAGCCTGGGTCTCAAGGAACTCCTTTTATTGATTATCGACAGCTAACCGATCAAGAACTATATGAAAGAGGGCATGACCCAAGAGATTATAATAGTGTAAGTGTTGGCCCTGATGGTAAAGAAATAACTACGCTGATGGGATTTAACAATAGTCCTTTAGATCCAGAAGAAAGACAGAGATTGTGGCAGGAAAGATTAAACAATCCAAGACCGCAATTTAATTCAGGTTTTGAATATAATCGGGCTTTGCAGCAAAATCCACAATCCTTGGGAATACCGGCTGGTCGTTTTGCAAATGGATTTCAAAACCCATACCAACAAATGCCAACTCCTAACATAAATACTGCCCCAACTCCTATGAGTCAAAGGCAAAACAAGCCTTGGTGGGCTAATTAAATAAAGGAAACAGATGCCGCTTCAGGGCTTTACAATGCCACCTCCATACAAGGGCTTAGATTTAGTAAGTCCTATTGATAATATGGATCCAAGCTATGCCTTGGAATTGGTAAACGTATTTCCTGGAGCTGGCGCACCTACAGTACGTCTCGGCTACAAAGAGTTTTGTGACGTTGGGATAGCGTCTCCCTTGTTGTTTTCTGCACCTCTTAACCTTAAAAATGGCACGACTCAGCTTATTGTTGCAAATGACACAAACCTTTACAGCATAAATACTACAGGTGTCGCTACAGATATTACTAATGTAACGCCGCATACTGACAGCGAGTTTCAATCTACGACCTTTGCTAATAACATTTATCTTGCAAATGGTGTTGACCATCTAAGTGTATACACTGGTAGCGGAACGGCAACAGACGCTACTTTTAGTTTTGGTGGAGGGGTAACAGGGCACGACATTATAAACGTATCTATATATCGTAGACGTTTATATATGGTGCAAAAGGATACCGCTATTGTGCATTATGGCAATACTGAAGCTACAGGCGTTTCAGGAACATCCTCTACAAACAGTTTTGATTTTCAATATGTGTTTACTCAAGGCGGCTTTTTGGTGGCGTGTGGTGCATATACTAATCAAACAGCTAACACCTCACAGGATCTATTCTTTGCATTAAGCAGTGAGGGTGAGATTGTTTTTTATAGTGGTTCTAGTCCAAGTGATTCTGCGTGGACACTTGTTGCTCGATACTACATTGGAAAGCCTTTAGGTTATCGAGCTTTAATTCCTATAAACAGTGATACTTGGATCCTTACGCAGCAAGGCATTGTCCCTATCTCAGCACTATTTCAAATGAGTCCTGAACAAGCGGCACAAAGTATTAGCGGCAGGGTAAATCCTTTTATCAGCGACTACAGCAAACTATTACCTTTTGACCACGAATGGACTGGCGTATTTTGGCCTGCTGGCAGAAGAGTTTATGTTTCTGTGCCTACTAGCACAACAACGGTTAGTTATTTAGTTTACAGTTTAGACACTGGGGGTTGGACTGAGTTTAGATTGCACGACAATAAACATGGCATCTCAATGACTATATTCGATAGGTTGCCTTTTTATGCAAGTAGCAATGGAATAGTGTGGCAGGGAGAAACTGGTCAATTAGACGCTGTTACAGCCACAAACAGTGAGTCTATAAAATACAGCGGAAGAAGCGCATTTAGTTTTTTTGGTAGTCGAGCGAATTACAAAGTTTTTGCCGATATAAGGCCGATTGTAAGAACAAAGCGTGGTATCAGCCTAAACGTAGGTATTGATACTGATTTTCAGAGAGCAGTTACCGTTACAGGCGTGACGACATCTCCTGGCACGTTCACACCGTGGGGAAGTCCTTGGGGGAGTGCCTGGTCGTCTGACTTGGAGTACATTTTTGACCGTTTTGCGACACAAGGGCAGGGGCATAGTGCAGCGTACAGATTTGGTGGTTCATTAAATAATGCAAGTATGCAAATACTAGGAATGGAGATTAGATTTAATCTTGGGGGGCAAGTGTAATGAAAACGGCTATGGGGCGAGACCCTTCAATGCAGCAAGCTAGTGGTTTTAATCCTGATAGATTGCAGCGACGCATCAACTACCTACAACGTAGGAATCCAAACGATCCAAGACTTCGGAGATTAAGAGGTAGATTGCAAGCTGGTGGGCAGGTTCCTGTACAAGAGCAATCTCCACAAGAACAGCTACAAACAACTGCTAGCACAAGTGCAGATATATTTCAGAGAATGGCCGGTTACGCTCAAGGATTTGATCCAGCTAATATGCAGAGTCAGTACGACCCCATTTACTCGCAAGAAATGGAACGAGCTAGGCAGAATGTGATGGGGCAGTTTGAGCGTCAAATGGCTCCTGAGTTTCAGAGACAGCAAGAGCAGTTTCAACAAATGGCAGCAGAAAGAGGATTAGACCCTAACTCTGTAGCCTACAAAACTCAGCTACAACAGCTAAACGAGCGACAGGACGCTGCAAGACAGCAAGCTATGAGTAGTGCAGAGCAAGCTGCTCAAGGCGTACAGCAGACAATGTTTAGTCAAGCTGGTCAAATGGCAATGATGCCAGGTCAGATTGCAGGTCAGTATATGACTCCTTACGAGTATCAGCAAAAACTGTTACAGCTTCAATCTCAGCAACAAGCAGAAGCCGAGCAGGGTAGGCTTGAGCGACAAAGCAGAGAACAAATTGCAAGAATTGGAGCTAGTGCTGCAAATCAAGGCCCTACTCCCTATGATAAATATATAGCTGGAAGAATTGCTGAAGGGTACGGAGGCGGTCAGCAACCTAATCCTATGGCCGGTTTTGCAGGTGGCTTTGCTGGTGGTTTTGGTAAGAGCTATTTCGGAGGATCTTAGTAATGGCAAATGAAGGCTTGTTAGGCGTACCGATGAGTTTTGGTGTTGGCGATACTTTAGCAGGATCCCTTGGGTCTGGCCTTGGTGCTGCAACTCCAACAATGATTAGCCCTTACGCATCTACAGGGACGGCTATTGGTTTGGGGCTAGGAAGTGTATTGCTACAGTCTCTACTTGGCTTCCAAGCAAGACAACAAGCTGCTGAAAGGACACTAGAGCTTAACAGGCTTAGTACCTCTTTGCTTGGCATGAAGGATGCACAAGAGAGATCTGATTTTATAGGTACACTAGGTGATACAGATCCGTTGGTGTTAGGCAGGCTTGGATCGTTATCGGGAGCATTAGCTGGCCAAGAGATACAGCAGCAACGAGCATTGGATTTAGAACGATCTAAAAAGATGTTGGGTTATGAGCTTGAGTTAAGTCCTGAAGCGCAACAGGTAGCGGATTTGGACCTAGGGCGAGAGATAGCAAAAATTAAAGCTAGAAACGCTGGATTTGGAGGACAAGGCTTTACAACAGAGCTAACACCTGAAGAAATTAAATTGGTAGAAAGCAAAGAGGCTTGGAAAAACGTGCCAGCAGCAGAAAAACCAAAACTTACAGGAGGTTTAGGGCAAGCTGCAATTTTGCGTGAATTGGCACAAAGGTTTGCAGCATTAGATATGTATGCTCCAAAGTTCCAATCTGCAAAAAAGATTGAAGGATCGGAAGCTAATTTAGCAACAGCGCAAATGAAACAAATGCTTCCAGGTATTGTTAGAACTCTTGGGGATGTTGGTAACATTGCAATAGGAGAGCAAAAACAAATCTTAGAATCAACTATGGGGAGTCTTTTTTCGGGATCTGAAAGCGTTGCAAAAAAATTAAATCAACTTGCAAATTACGCAGAAAGCGTAGTTAAATATAAAATACAAAATTATTCGCTTACATCTAAATATGGTATTGAAGGTTTGGTAAAAACACCAACACCAACACCTGCGCCTACAACGGCATTTGCAGCAGAAACAGAAGCAAATAAGGCCGAACTCTTGCAAAAAGCAGACCAGGAACTAGCCGAGATTATGCAGGAAATAAATCAACTTAAAGCCGCGCGAGGTCAGTAATGGATGAAGCTGATTTAGCATTACAAGAAAGACTTAACCAAATTAGAGTAGCTAAAGCTGAACTCGCCGCTTTGAAAGCTTCTCCGCCTGAATCACCATCTCCATTACGACAATTAGGTTATGATGTTGGCGTTGGTTTTGCAAAAGCTGGTGCTGGCTTTTTAGATGTTTTAGGCGCACCACTTACTTTTGCTGCCAGGCAATTAGGTGCAGATCCAGAGACGACTAGATATTTTCCTCTTACAAAAGAAGTAACGCCTGCTACTGAAAGCCTTGCGGCAGCTTTAGGTGTTCAACCAGATACAAAGGTTCAAAAAGCAGTAGAGTTTATGGCTCCCTTGCCAGGTGTTAGTAAGGGGCGTGTTTTAGCAGATGTTGGACTAGGAGCTTTAGGTTTTGCTGGATCAGAACTAGCTGGACCAATCGGAGCGCTTGCAGTACCTTTAGCATATTTAACTGGCAAGAAAGTAGTGCCAGCAGGAGCAAGGCGATTAGGAACGGCTCTAAGCATCCCATCCGCAGTAGAGGCATCTGCACAACGAGAGATACTAGAGAAAGTTAGCCCCGAAGGGGTTAGTGCATTACAAAGAGCTTTGCAAGAGGGACAAGTTACTGGAACAGGAGGTGTCCCCTTAACACTGGCAGAGATTGTTCAGGAGCCAAGAGTAGCGGCCTTTCAAGAAGGAATAGCTAAACTTCCAGGAGCCGAAAACATTATGCAGGCGCAAGCTGCAAGGAGACTCGAAGGCACAGAGGAAGCGATTGCAAAACTTGGTGGTGCTGAAGCAGGCGATTTTTCATTAGCTTTGCAAAAGGAAGCTGCCAAGCAACAAGCGGTTAAGGAAGCGGAGCAGGGCAATCTTTTATCTTTGCTTGGTGCTACTGAGGAAAGCCTTGCAAAAGGTAAGATGGCAGAGGGTGAGCAATTCAGAGCCGTAATTGCTGAAGAGTTTAAAAATGCCGAAGAGCAAACACGAAGTATTTGGAACAAAGTAGATAAAAAACAACCAATCGATCTATCTGCTCCACTCACAGCATTTATTGATGATTTGAAACAATATGGAGAATTGCAAAAGGGAGCTTTCTCAAAAGAATTAAAGCGTATTAGAAGCAGGGCATTAAGACTATTGCAACGACAGAAAGAAGGTAAGCCTGCCACTATTCTTGATCTACAGGATTTACGAAGTGCCGCTGGTCGAGTCATGCGAGAAGCTAGTCATACAGATCCAGTAGCCGTAAAGGTTGCGGCGGATTTAATAGAAGCATTAGAAACGCATGGCATAAGATACGCAGAAGGAGAGATAGCAAAGGGCGGGTTGCCCTTTGGTGCTGGAATACAAACTAACAAAGATGCTTTGACTAGATTGAGCGAAGGAATTGCTGCAACTCGCAAAATGAAACAAACCTTTGCTGAAGATGCGGTTGGTCAGGTTACTAAAAAGCGAGGCTTGCGATACCAGACACAAGCAAGCAACTTAATTGATAACATTATTAAAACACCTGAAAGAAGCAGAGAAATCGTAAGTAAGTTTGGTGATGATAGCGTTCAGACAACATTTTTAAGAGAAGGCTTGTTGCGCCGTTTAGCAGAAGCCAAAAAGCCAACTGCATATTTACAAAAAAACAAAGAAGCATTTGCTAATGTATTTGGTTCGGATTTAGAAACTGTAACAACATTTGCGAAAAGCGTAGAGAGCAAAGCTCCATTGGCTCAGTTTGCTAACATTACTGAATCGGCAATTCCGAATAAGGTGTTTGCCAATGTTGAGCAGGCATCTGAGTATATGAATCAATTTAGAGGAACAGAACTTGCTAATTATGCACGAGCTAAGTTTTACACAAAGAACATTGCTAAGGGTGATTCACTTAGTAAGTTAAAAGCAAACAGCAAAATTGCTAAAGCCTTGTTTGAAGATGAGTATCCTGCTTTTGAACGATTAGTACAGGACATTCAACGTTCTAAATCCCCTGCTACATTGGCGACTGCTGCTGCCAAGGGACAATCTGCAACGGCAGTATTTCAAACAGCTTTAGGCGCAATAATAAGCGACAGACCTTTGCTTACCTTAATGAAAAAAGGAGGAGGCTTATTAGGGGGATTGGGTGGTATCGGATTGGGAATACAAAGCATGTCCGATCCGACAATGGCCATGCTGAAGGCTACTTTAGGAGCTGCTGCTGGTCTTACTGTAAGTGCTTTGGGTACGGCAAGTGAAAAAAGATTAAACGAGGCTATTGCAACTTTACTTACTAACCCCTCTAGTTTGAAATTAGCTGCTGCTCCACCAACACCTAAAGGAATCGAGCGATTAGTAGCATTTATTTCACGCAATAATAAAATGACTCAATTACTTGGGCAACCTAGTAAGTTAGCAAATGAGTTACCAACGCAAATGCCAACGTCAGCAGCGGAAGCTACCGTGTCTGAGCAGGAGCAATTACAACAAAAACTAGCCATGATACGTCAGGCAAAAACGGAACTTGCAGCACTAAAGCAAGGATTGCAGAATTAAAGTAATAAGCAAATTAGGAGCGTAATATGGGCTGGTCAGGAGGAAGTTATACAAAGGGAAACAGTGCCACGGGTGGATGGAGTGGAGACGCTAGTTTAGGTATTGGCATAGAAGCTGGTCGTCATGATACTCAAGACGATGACTTTGCTACTGGCATTGATAATTGCATTGCTAAAGACGGTCAAAACTCTGCTACTGCTAACCTGCCTATGGGTGGCTTTAAGCATACTAACGTCGCTAGTGCTTCAGGCAATGATGAATACACGACAAAGGGACAGCTAACCGATGGTAGTTTTACACCAACTTTTCTCAACCCGAATTATATCGGATCGTCCACCTTTTTTAATCAAACGAGCTGCTATAATGGCGGCACAGCAAACGTCGAGCAAATAAATGTCAGTCGTAGCTCAACAGTTGGGGTAGACACCGCAGTTCAAGCAGGAGATGTGCTTTATAGACACGATATACAATCTTACAGCGGTACAGGTTATGTGCGCTCTGTTCAATTGCAAGCTACTTGTCCAGTAGCACCAACAAGCGGCAATCCGTTTGCACCTGGCAGTTATTCTATCTCAGTGGGCAACGCAACAGGATCGGCTTTGCTAACCGCTTTAAGTGTAAACTCAAACGGTTGGGTGTATGCTCCCCAAGTGTATTCTAACACAACTGCCAATGCCGCTAATGTCTATGTTTCAAGCACAGGATTGTTACAAAGAAGTACCTCATCTTTAAGATATAAAGAGAATGTTGAACCGATGACAACAGGTTTAGAGGCAGTCAAGCAGCTTAATCCAGTTACTTTTACAAGCAAAGGAGACGAGTCAGGGGTTAAATACGCTGGTCTTATTGCCGAAGAATTAGACGAGCAAGGGTTAAAAGAGTATGTTTCTTACGACGAAGAAGGGAAGCCAGATGCAATTCATTACGGCAATTTAGTTTCATTAGCCTTCAAAGCAATTCAAGAGCTAGAAGCTAAAGTAGCTAGTTTAGAAGCACAAATAGCATGAAACACCTACGGTTAGTAAGGGTAACAGAATACAATGGTGCTACCCTTGGTGTGCTGACCATTGATGAATCGCCGGAGATGATGACCTTGGAAGACCCTTGGCATCTAAACGAACGCAACATTAGCTGCATCCCTGAAGGTCGGTATACGATTGTTCCTCACAAAAGCCCTAAGTTTGGCAGTACATATTTAGTTGAAAACGTCACAGAAAGAAGTCATATCCTGATTCATGCTGGCAATACAGCAAAAGACACTAGCGGTTGTATTCTTGTGGGGCTGCAATTTGGCGAGTTAAATAACGAACCTGCTGTACTTGCTTCTCGCTCTGCTTTCTTGAAGTTTATGGAGTTGATGGACGGTGAGGATGGTGAGTTAGTTGTAATTAAAGCGTTCGGTGGAGGCCGTGTCCATTGACTGACCACGACTTCACGCAGGTTAAATACTGGTTTGACCTCGGCATTAAAGCCGTTATTGGCGTTGTTGTATCAATCGTTGGCATGGATTATAGGGCGGTTAAAAACAGCTTGCAAGAATTAGAGGTGAGCAAGTATCATCTGCAAGCCGAAGTACAGGTTCTGAAAACCGAATTAAATTACATAAAAATAGCCTTAGAAAAAATTGATAGAAAACTCGATAAAGTTGTTAGTAATTAGCTTGTTGTTTCTTCAAACTGCAAGCGCAACCCCTAGCTTTTTAGGGTTGTGTCACAAGCAATGGAATTGCAAACAAACATTGCAATCTTTTTCTTCTACAGAAATAAAAACAGGCTGGTTAGAAAACACGTTTGGCAGTCGTTGTCGTTGCGGTAATCAGATACTTCAAGACCCTAGAGATAAGGTGTTGCGAATACATCTGGTAAACAGTCCTTGCATGAGAAACAATCGGTGTGGCAAGTATGAAATGCTTTATAAAGAGACAGCGAGAAGTGCAAGCAAGAAAATTACTAGGGGCAATCGTAGGATCTTAAAGAAGTTTAGAAGAATTACGATCCGATTAAAGCGTAGACTAGAGAGAGCAAACGGTAATGTTAAATTATATGTTAGCCCTTGCTTGGAGTGCGACTTAAATGGGAAAGCTAGAAAAATACTACTTGGCATTGTTTCTTCTTATTTGCCTACTGCTATTCTTGTGGACAACCCCTATAGGCAGCGTTGTATTAAGGGAGTGGTTTGCGAGAAACACGGAATAAAGCCAAAGTTATCAGCACCTTGCATAGTCGACTTAGATGGTGTTGATGGTGGTGTAGTTGACATGAAAAAGTGGTTGTCAAACTACTCACATTGTGAGCTACAATACTATTGGAACTACGGAATGAACTGTATTTCTGGAGGGTTTGTCGACCCTAGACTACGAAGCTGTGCGCTAGGTCGGCAATACTTTTCTAATTTGAGGAAAACATTATGCCGATATTATACAGATCTATCATCCGACACTTGCTCACTGCTGTAGCTGGTGGCCTTGTTACTGTTGGCGTTGCTGAACCTGATGCTGCTGATTTTGTTGCTACTGCTGAACCTGTTGTTGGTGGCGTTCTTTTGTACGCTATTGCTCAAGTATGGTCTATTTTTGAGAAGAAACTTTAGTGGTCGTTTCGCCTAATGTAGCGTAGACAGTGCTTCTTTCGGTTTTCTTTTGTCTCGTACAGTTTAGCTTGCTTTCTAACTCGGTCTGCAAAACCTAACGATCCATAAAGCATTAAGCTAATCCAATTAAGGTTATGTTCTTTTATTTCTTCTGAGAATAAAAACCACGTTGCCGAATAAAGAAATGGCTCTGGCTTTTTGTTTTTCTTTTCTTCTTTTCTGTCTAAAAGCTCGCAGTAATCGTACAAGGCTCTCAGCACTACCGCTAACCACAACAAGTATTCTGGCTGTTTTACGTTCGAGCTTGCTATTTCAATTATATCACCTTTTTTGAAGCGCAAGCCAATCCTCCAGGTACATAGTTACCATCCACGGTTTTTTATTGCGCCTATGTACTACTATTGGCGTTTTATCTTGGCAATCCCGAAGCGATTGATCCATAGCGTTATCTATATTTAATCGCTCAACTCTTTTTACTTCGATATGATACTCGTCAAGCTCCTCACACACCACATCAGAGTCGCCTGCCTTGCCACAAAATTGCTGTGTTCGTCTAGCTGTATAACCGTACTCCTTTAGCTTGTTAGCTAATTCTCTTTCCCCTGCGGCTCCTTTTGCTCTGCTGTTTGTCATTTAATAATATACCTTGTCCGTGTTAGCTACTGACCATCTCTCGCAAGTCTCTGCTGTATGGACTCCCTCCATTGTAATGTATCCCTTTGTTTCTGGCTTGGGATTATTTCCGATAAAGTAGGCATCTTTGAAAGCGAGTCTATTGGTCGGCAAAGCGCAAACTTGTCCGTTAGCAAGCAAACAGACATGGGCACACTTGTTTTGATGTGGTTCGAGCAAGACGCCTGATTCACTAGAAGAATCAGGTAACCAATCAACTGTAAACCAGTATGAGGCCGCCATTTGAGTTTTATCTTTGAGGATGGCATTACACTCATAATCTTTTAAGAAGTCGAACACGGTCACTACAGGCTTGTAGGAGAAGCAATCCCAAAGCTGTAACATCTCTAGCTCTAATTCTTTATCGTCATCAGGCTTTTCATGCCAGATGTAATTTATAGGTACTTGTCTAAAGTGCGCTCCGCTCTCCATTAAAACGTGAAACTGTAGGCACCTGCCACGAAAAGACTGAATAGCAAAAGCGTAGCCTGTCTCTACGCCGTCTAGCTTGTCGGTAATGTACGGTGAGAAGATTTGTATTTTAAGAGGTGGAATATCTGCGTTCATTTATAAGCAAGAAACAATAAAAACAGCCAAACAACTATAATTGCAGTTAAAGGGTAATCGCTCATCTACCGTACCTGGTTTTATACCTAGACCCTGACCAAGACCCAGACCTAGACCTAGACCTAGATCCAAAACGATTAGGCCAATGAGTTCCTCTCATTTTAATCATTTACCGTACCCTGACCTATACCAATAGCAAGACCCAGACCAAGACCAAGATCGACACCAAGACCACGACCCAGACCCGGATCCAGAAAAGTATAAACACCCAGACCTAGCGCTAGACAAAGACAAAGACCTCGACAAAGACCTAGACAAAGACCCAGACCTAGACCTAGATCCAAAGCGACTAGGCCAATGAGTCCCTCTCACTTTAATCATACTGTTTGCTTCGGCAACTCATGCTTCCACACATACGCATCAACAATACTGTCTGTGTTTACAACCACATCAACCGTCACTACTTCAACCTCTGATAGCGTTCCTGATTCAATGGCTGTGCTGAAACGTCCTGTATCAGCAACCCAAGCGGCATCCTCCAACACGATAAACTTGCCTTTTACCTGCTTTACCTTGCCTGTGACTGCAAAAGTTACTGTGCGAATTAGCCACTTGCTGTCTATGTCGAACGGCAATTCTACTGCCGTTGCACCAAACAACTCTTTCATGTCTTTCAATGTTATTTCCATGTTACTTTACCCCCATAGTTAATCTATCCACTAGCTTGACTCCCTCTACTGTAGCTCCTGCCTTCAAGTCATCTTTTAATGCTGACTTATTAGGCTCTACTTTTACTCTCTGATAGATCTGAGGTAGCTCGCTTGTGTCTACCTCAATTTCTACCGCCTGAGACTTACGCCACGTTATACAATGCCTAGCAGACTCGTACTTCTCTCTAGGCTCAAGCTGGCTCTGTAAGTAGCCTAGCAAGCTCTCTGCTTTCCTGTCATAGCTTTTAGACCTGTCGGATAAACTCTTAGCTTCTGCCTTGCACATCTCAGCCATAGCTCGTAAGTGCTTTATAAAGCCTAAGACGTTCTCTATTTTCTCAGACCGTTCAAGGGCTAAGGCTTCCCAAGTATCTGCTAGAGTTTGCTCGTCCAGCTCCTCTAAGGCTAGTAGCTCGGATAATTGTTTGTTTAGCTCGTATAGTGATGTCATGTTAGTCTCCTTTTTGTCTCTCGTTCATTGCGATGTACTTCATAATGGTGCTTTGCACATAACCACATCACATTTAGTGGTTTACTGTAATCGTGGTGATGCGCTTGAACTTCCTTTTCTCCACAAACTAAACATAATTGCTTTTTTAATGCGCCGGAAAGTATAGCTCGCCTTACTTTAACATGTGCGTTAGCTGCAATTTTATTTCGTTTACGCCAAGCTTTTTTTGCCTCTAACACCTTTTTAGGATTTTGACTTTGATATTTTTTTACCAAAGCCTTTCGCTTTTCACTCCTTCCTCGCTGTCTATCGTAAGCTTGTATCCTGTCTAGATTGGCAACACGATGTCTTTGAACACGTTTCCTCACGCAATCTTTGCAATAATTAAGCCTACCGTCTTTCATTTTTGTGTGCTTATAAAAAGCATCTAACGGAAAACTATTTAAACAACGCTTGCATGTTTTCATAATTACCTCCGATCAAAAAGGCAGGTCCAGATCATCATCCTCAAAGTCAGGGGCTTTCGACACCTTATCAGCAAACTCTCTGAATTGATCTAGCTCAGTTTGGTGCGCCATGTTGCTGTCTTCTTTCAATGCTTCAGTGCCACTCATCCAAGCCCTAGCCTCTTTTAGTAGCTCTATAAGCGCATCCACATCTCTGTCGTAGTAGCTTGTACTTACCTTGTACTCGCCTGTTTGCTTGTCTTTATATCGCTTCTGCACCGTTAAGCTGTAGCCCGTCCTGCTCTCCCAGATAGCTACGTCTACTCCGCGTTTCCATAATTTATGTGCTGGTTTTGGCATTGCTTTCTCCTTTACTTAGTTTTGTTAAAATACTCTCTACTACTGTGTTTGCTCGTGCGGTTTCTTTAGGCAAACTCTTTATCTCAATGCCTTTTTTCTTCATCCACTCCATAGCCTTGGCGCACACTGTAACTACGTCGGCAAGCTCATCACCGAAGATAGTTTCAGACTTTTTCCACTGGCCTTCTCTTTTATCGAGATAAACTTTTTGAATCTGAAAGCTAAAATAATCTCCGTTTCGCCAAACAACTAGCTGAACATTATTGCTTTTTATTGTGCCAATACGTTGTCCCATAGTGCTTGCTTCCTTTGTTCAACTGTTATAGCATGGCAAATTATGGAAAACAATAATAATCATAAAAAATGGCTGAGGACAAGAGAGCTATGCGAATACCTGGCGATTCCGAGAAGCACCTGCGAATTGTTGATAAGACGAGGGATGCCACACATACGGATCGGAAAAGCGAGGCGGTGGAATCCAGAAGAAGTGGAGAAGTGGCTTCAAGAGAACGGTTCCTCAAAGTAGACAAGCGACTTTTAAGCCTTGAATTAAACCCCAGTGAGATTCTTACTTTTGCTTACGTCGATCAATTTCGAGGGGCAAAGGTTTGCTTTGCCACAAATGAAACGATTGGAAAAGAGATTGGGATTTGTGAAAGGCAAGTAAGAAGAAACCTAGCCAAGCTAAAAAAACAGAGGTTAGTAAGAGCCTTTTACGAGGGTAAAACTCGCTTCTTAAAAACTTATCTCAATACACGATAGTGGGGTGACAAAATGTCCGCCTACCCGGACATAGATGTCCGCCCTACTAGGACATAAATGTCCACCTTACCCGGACATAAATGTCCACATATAAGATAATATTATTATAATAATTTATAAGAATAATTATAAAACAAACATAGCTATCAGTAAGCGTAGTTAGGCTTTGTAAGATTAAAAATAGATAAATAATATTATAAATATTTAATTAAGATTGATTTTAAGGTGTCTAGCTTCGCCGTAGAGACGTTTTCTACCTCGAACCTATGTCATAGGTAGGGTCGACCTTAAAATGGCTTAAAATGGATTCTACGGCTTCACTTGTTTTGTTGTGAAGAAGCTCAAAAAAGGGTATAATGAGGGGGTGTTAAAACATTCATGTTTTAGCCTCCTTTAAGACCTCACGGTTTAGTCGCCGTGGGGTCACTTTTTTGAAAAAAAAAGGGGGGGCTAATTAGCCACCCCCAAAGTGCTTACTCTCCAAAGAGTCCATCCAGATGATCCTGCATCCAGTAGAACGCATCGAGCTGGCCCTTTTCAAACTCAGTCAATCTTTTTTCCGCATCTCCTATTTGCTTTTCGATAGCTAACAAAAACTCCTCAAAGTAAGCTCGGATATTTTCCGATCCAGCCTCGTAAGCTACTTGATAGTCCTCCCTCTGTTGTGGCGCTCGCTTAAATGGGGTGTAATGCAAAGCAAACTCCCTAGCGTCTCTAATTATTTGATTTTCTGTTAGTTTTTGGACTTCCATGTTCTTATCTCCTTTTCTAGTATTGCATAAATTAAGTCTTTAATACTTACACCGTCTTCTTTTGCTTGCTCTTTAATTGCGTCGATATGGTCTTGCTTTACCCACGCAGAGAACCGCACAAAACCGTTGTAACTCTCTTTTTCTTTCCGTCTTTTTTCAGGGTAAAAATTAAATATAGGTTTATATACCATTTTCACTTACCTCCACGATTAAAGACTGTAACTTCTCAAGCCTAATCGGTGACAAGAAAATGCCTTCTTTGACTTCCTTGGCTCCATTGCTTTCAAGGTACTTAACAGATGGTGCAAGCTGATCCTCTGATAGCTTGCTTGTGTCGTAGTATGTTTTGACTGCTTTCCTCGGCTTAGGAGTCGGAACCTGCTTTCCAGCACTAGCTTGGTTTCCGTCGTCGTCCTCTGGTGCGATTCCTAAAGCACTCATCAAGCTGTACCTTCGACAGTAAGTCAAAGCTGATCCATAGCCTTGAGCGTCCTGTTTAGTTACAGGGATTGACAGCTCGCCTAGATAAAGCCTCTCACCAGTATGGTAGAGAAGCTCAGTTTGGACTGTTACCCAACCTAGCTCGCTTGGCTTAGTAAGCTGAATTAGTGCAAAGCCTTGTTCGTGCAAAGCATCTATAACAGCTTCGACACAAGCTCCTAAATCGGCGTATTTACTCCTGAAATGGGGGTTTGAACTTGTTTTTAGTGCTTTTCCAAAGCCTTTTTGAGCATCGACAAAAGCCTCATGGATTGTTTTTGTTTCTTGTTTTTCTTCTTTCTTAGTCATGTTTTTTACCTCATTGTTTTAGCTAATTGTAAAACCTTTTTTGCGTAACCTTTACCGCAATCTGTTCGACCGCAATTATATACTCGCAAAGCCTTTTCTATGCTCCCTACCCTTGCTATCTCTTCTTGTAAGATGATAGCTCCGCAAGCCAAGTTTAGACTTGGATCCCAAAGCTGGTGAGGCTTCAGTCCACATCTCTTGGCATTAAAAGGCATTACTTGAGTCAAGCCTCTTGCGCCTTTCTTGCTTAGTGCCTTAACTTGGAAGCTACTCTCTATTTGCACCAAAGCCTCTAGCAAGCTCGTAGGGAGTTTATGCTTTCGGGCTACCCTGCTAACCTCGGCCTCGATTACAGCACGAGAGGGACTAACAGGTAGCCTCCAAAAGCGTTTAATATGATAGGATGCGCTCTCTACATCGCAACCGACTATAAAGAGCGCAACGAGTATTAGTCTCATCTTTTGGATACGACCTTGACAGGATCGTTGCCTAAAATTTGTGTCTGAACACCGATCCAGCATGTAACCGCACCAACCACTACAAATATATGCAAAATGGTCACTACAACCGCTGATACACTGAAAAGGTCTGCTTTTATTTTATGTAAAATGCTCATTGTCTTAGTCCTCCTTTACGTTGTAATGCTCACCTTCTATGCCGTATGAGCTTTTTATGCCTTCCTTGTCGTTTCTTTTTTGCTCATCTGCTATGCAACGATAACAAATGCCATAACCTGCATCTCGGTTCCACCACTGGCGACCTCGACAATATGATCCACAACAACAACAAATTAGTCTTTTTACTTTGTCCATGTTTCTAGTCTCCTTTATTTTAAGTCTAATGTTTCTTGCTCACACTGAACAAAATAGCATTTCAATGGAACCGCATTGTGGCGAGTCATACGGCTTGATTCTTCTCGCTCATCTATTCTGTACAAACCAGCTTTTGCACCTACTTCAAAACCAGAGCAAGCTGAAAGGGTAAGCATGAAATACAAGCCTACGCCTAAAGCGATTGTATAGACTAGGTGTGTAATAAATACGTCCATTTTGTCAGCGATTTCATTTAGTTTGTCGTGATTCATGATTTATTCCTCCTTGTTTTTTCATTAAAGATCCTGAACAAGCGATCAAGCCTACCCCCACGGCGTAGGAGTAGATTGATAGCTAGTAATTGCCTAAACGGAACTCGCCAACCATCTCTAAAGCTAAAACCTCCGCTAGTTTCAACCGTTCGGCCTTAGGAAACATCTGCTTTATTGAGTCGGTCATAGATCCGTATTGCTTAAGGTACTCTTTGGCCGCTGGAAGCAATAAATACCGATCAAGGTATTTGATAGCCCGATCTAAAGAGAACGTGTTTGCTTGGTGGAACTTGCCTAGTGTTTTATAAGCTGGCCAGTAGTACGCCGGTGCAAAGAACCGATCGTGTTCACAGTAATATCCTAGCTCTACCATCTCGTGACTTAGTGTTTCTCGTGTTCTCATGTTTAGTCCCCTTTAATGTTGTTTATACAGGCCACCGGAGTGGCCTTGCTTGTGTTAGTTTACTGGTGGCAAAGCGTAATCATTGATCTCACAATCCATCTCGATCATCTCTTTACCGTAATCGGTTAGATCACTGTATATCGCTTGAAATGCTGATAGGTCGCTATCTGATAGTCCGCCCTCATTGAAAGCGATAATTAGATCCATTAATTGAGCTTGTTTAATTGCTGCTGTTATCATGTTTAGTCTCCTTTGTTACTGTCTACTGTAGCCAGTATACACCATGAGATGTATACTGACCAGGGATAGTTTAGATTATTCTTCTCGCATCGGCATGATACAGGCTTTCTTGTCACCTGATTCAAACCAGATCGGCGCACCTTCTTTTTCTTGGCTTAGAGTCCAGACGTTAGATTCTTTGACTAAATCTAATAAGTAATAACCGTTTACGATAAACTTCAGCTCCTCTTGTTTTGGATGGCCGTTAACCCTGTAACAGATGTCTAGGCCATCATCTCGCCCAGTATTGAGATCGTGCGCTCTCCTTGTGAAGTATACTGTTTCACCCACAAAATGCACTGTTATGCCAGCTCGCTTTTCTTTTCGGTAATTGCTTTCAGTACCTACCCCAACGGCATCTACTAAGCCTTTTAGCCTCTTGATTGTATCCTTTTCTAATTGTAGATGATGTGTCGGAGTAGCATCTTTCCATATCTGATCGATACGTATCGCATCTTTACCGCTAACTTGCTTCGGAGTGTCTCCGTGATCGGCTTCGGTTTCTATGGCATGTAACCGATGGCCATCGGTTGTGACCATGTAGTTCCGATACAGAATAATCTCTGTCATATTGTCTCTATCGGCTTTTCTTGCGGCTTTAATAAGTGTGTCTAGGTATTTATTCATGTTATTAGTCTCCTTTACTCGTAGCACCATGCTACACCTACGGCCTCACGTAGAGGCCTAAGGTCTAGCTTAGATCTACTTGAAATATATCTCGCTAGCGTACTTTGAACGGCTAGTAAACGCTTCGGTCACTAGGTCGGCTTCTGTTAGCACAAGGGTTTTATCTTTTGAGAGATACAGTTCAATCTGCTCAATCGCACCGAGGAGCAGACAGTCGCCCTTGTCGATTCCGTCCTCGATTAGGTCCGCAACGGTTGCCTTTACCTCGTTAGCGGGTACATGGGCTGAACACCAGTCGTTGATGTTCTTCTTGGCTGCTGCAGTTAGATCTACTGCTATTAGATTCTTATTCATGGTTTTAGTCTCCTTATCAGTAGCACCATGCTACACCAAGGCCCCTCGTGAGGGGCTATGGTCTAGCCTAGTCCTCATACTCGCTTATATAAGAGCCACAGTCATCGCAATGTATTCCACCGTCCACGTTCTCCATCGCTAACACAGATAGCTCATAACTAGCGTTCTCTGCATATGCAGTGTAACAGTCATTTACATGGCAACGCAGATTGATAGCCAAGCACTCGGCGCAGATGCAGCTTGCATTACGCTGTACTAACATCCGCTGATACATCGTAGGGGATAGCACTGCTTTGATTGCTCGTCGGTCGTTGGTGTTTAATTTCATGTTGTTAGTCTCCTCTGTTTTTACTACTGTATACAGTCTACAGTAGTAGATGATTAAACTCAAGGGTAAGAATCGACTTTTTTATGTTTTTCTTTATCTTTTTTTTATTGGTAATAATATCACATAGTTGGAAACACGGCTTGCACTAGCTAACACAATAGCTCACAGTAATGAGAGTAGGGTAGGTAGGAGTGTACATGTATGGACAGTGGAAATACGGTTATGAGCGATGAATACAGGGTTAATAAAACGATTGATAGGCTAAGGCAGCGGACAGGGAAGTATCGGCATGAGATACAAGGATGGCTAGTCAATCCGTATAAGGCCGTGAGGCTTCATCTACGCTGGCCTGTCCACCAGATGGCTAGTTTCCTCGGCCTCACTACAGATGCTTTGAAGTATCGCGAGCGTACCAAGCAAAGCTTCTACCTACTAGAGATTGTGATGCTGTTCGAGGTATCAGGCATGACACCAGATGAGTTTGTCGAAATGCTGAGAGATATCGCCTAGTTACGGAGTTAGCTTAATAGTTTTCCACTACTCGTAAACTATAATATGGTAATGATTCCAGTAGTTTACGAAACCGTGGGGTAGGAAAACGAAAGCCAAAGCGATTTGAAAAAAGAAAGATGGATGGTACCTATATATACCATCACACAGTACAACCCAATTTAGGAGTAAAACACCATGTCAGATCCCGAAGTATTACCAGCTAAGAGGTCGAGGAAGGAATCGCTTACACACAAAAAGGACAGAAGGTTAAGTCATAGTGTTCGTGAGTTAGGTCGATTAGGTTTGAGCAAGCATGCGGTGTGTGTGTCGTTACAGATACGAGATTATACATTTAAGAAGTATTATTTAGATGAGTATTTGGAGGGTCAGAGTGAATTGCAGAGGGGATTAGCTAGTACAGCAATTCAGGAAGCGATGAATGGTAATACGCCTATATTACTTCATTTGCTAAAAACTAAGTTAGGTTGGAGTGAGCAGCAGGTAATTGAGCATATAGGCGAGGTAAAGGCTGTCGTATCTTCTAAGCCATTAACTAAAGAAGAGTTTACACAAAGGTATTTAACGAATGATGAAGAATAGTGTTCCCACACTTATTTAAGTGGGGGGAAGGGGGGGAGATAAACCCTGCCGCTAGGCACTGATATAGTATATATAGACTTATCCTTAAGAACACGATAAGGGATGAAATGGGAAAACATAGCTGTGAATACGACAACGACCAGCTAAGTTGAATATATAAACTACCCAAAAACACCTTGTCAAGAACTTTTTTTTTAATGAATAATAGTAGGCAGTTAGGGTGGCGTTTTTTGAGGTGTCCAAGCTGTCTTGAGTTAAAAATTACGTATACAACATTAAAATATGTAGATTGCGGAACGTATAAATGTAATAGAAAATTGGATTTAGATGCTGATAGGATTAGCCGTTTTGAGTATGAAAAGGTAAGGGGGGTTTGTGCGTTTATTGAAGAGTTGGATGCGGTGTTTTGAGTGTGGTTGGGTTTCTATAAAGAGAGGTGAGAACGAGACTGGCTTTTACTGTCAGAATCCTCAATGTAATGTTAGACTGATTTTAACTGAATCAGTTGTTATTAAAGGGGGCTATAATGATTAAAGACGATATAAAGCTATGCAGGTGCGATAAGTGTCAATGTGTAGTTACGTTTGTTCAGAAAGAGACATTTATTGATTGTCCTGAGTGCCAAGAAATTATTGAACCAAGCAAAACTCCTGCTACTTGGGATGATTTAGATACTTACCTAAGAAGCCATGCCAATGGATGAGCTAGATAGCGGCAGGGATGAGTTTGTTGTTTGGTCTCCTCAAGCTGGACCTCAAGAAGCCTTAGTTCATTGCCCTATTACGTTAGTTGGCTACGGAGGGGCACGAGGTGGAGGTAAGACTGACGGCGTATTAGGCAAGTTTGCTATTAAGCAAGAGCAGTTAGGAGAAGCATTTAACGCTATATTCTTCCGTAAAGAACTACCCCAAGCAGATGACCTTATAGAGCGAGCTAAGCAGATATATTTACCCTTAAAAGCTCACTGGCAGGACCAAAAAAAGCAGTTTACCTTTCCTAGCGGCGGTAGGTTACGTTTTAGGCCACTAGCTAATGATAGTGATGCTGAGAAGTATCAGGGGCAAAATCTATCTGATTGTGCTATTGAGGAGGCAGGTAACTATGCTGAACCTAGCTGTATTTGGAAGCTATTTGGAGCCTTGCGAGGTAAAGGTGGTGGGCAGATTATCCTTACCTTTAACCCTGGTGGTGTAGGGCATCACTGGCTAAAAGAGTTCTTTATTAAGCCTGCTCCAAAAGGCATGAAAATGCTGCAAAAGAAGCTGCCGAATGGAAAACATTTTGATTATATCTATATACCAAGTAGGGTACACGACAATCAGATTCTATTAGCAAAAGACCCTGAGTACATAGATCGCTTGCATATGGTAGGTAGTCCAGAGCTTGTGCGAGCGTGGCTAGAAGGAGATTTTGAAATCCATGAAGGTAGCTATTTTCCTGAGTTTAGTAGCAAACATATTATTAGCCCCTTTAATGTTCCAAAACACTGGCCTCGCTACTTGGGTTACGATTGGGGCTACCGCAGTCCTTTTGCTGCTGTGTGGGGTGCTGTTAGTTCTGGAAGGGATGACGCTGGCAATGAAGTACCATATCCTAAAGGAGCAATTGTCATATATCGAGAAATGCATGGTAAAGGAATCGACAACGAGCAACAAGCAGACAGAATTGCAAGTGCCTCTGTCGGAGAAGGAGTGGTTGCAGTAGCCGACCCCTCCATATTTGCTCATGATGGTGGCCCTAGTATTAACGACCAATTTAATAAAGTATTTGCTAAGTATCAGCATCCTAGCTTTAGACGAGCTGACAACGACCGTATATCGGGATGGTCGCAAATTAGACAGCGATTAGTTCACAAACCCGATCCTTTGCTCTTTATATTTGCTACTTGCCCTTATTTGCTAGAAACTTTACCATCTTTAGCTATAGACAAACGAAAACCAGAGGATGCCGATACGACTGGCCCTGACCATGCTTGCGATGCGCTGAGATATTTGTGCAAGGCTAGGTTAATTGATGCCAAATGGGAGCAAACTGAAGCCGCTAGACAGCCAGGAGTTATAGTTTTAGCCGATTATGTGAATAAAGTTCGGAAACGACAAAAACAGGCAAGGATATGAAAAACCCACAACCCCTTATAAAGAAATATACTCCGAGGTGGTGGAAAGCACAAATATCCGAAGCTGAAGAAAGACGTAAATCTTTTATAGACCAAGCAGAAGAGTCTATAAGACTATACAACGCTCAAAAAGACCGTACAGTAATGAATGATGTAGAACGCCGCATAAACGTGTGGTGGTACTGCATAAATACCCTTTTACCTGCTTATTACAGCTCAACCCCACAAGCAGAAGTCGATTTAAGAAAACGTAGCGGAAGTTTGCCTTATCAGCTAGGGAGCGTCATTTTAGAGCGAAACACTCAATACGCTATGGACGTACATTTTAGCTTTGATCAAGTAGGGTATCTAGCCGCATTGCAGTTTTTGCTTACCGGACAAGCTGTATTGTGGGCAAGGTACGCACCAAAGTTTGAGACTGTGATGCAAGAAATTGCATTGGTAAAAACACCTGATGGTTTAATGACAGGAGACGGCAAACCCTATGAAGGCGATACGACTAATCTTGTCGAAACTGATTCTAACCTTGTCATGGTGTCTGTTGAGGTTGAGCGCAAAATTGACGAAAAAGCGATCTTGGACATTGTTCAATACAACGATTATTTTTGCTCTGATGCCAGAACAGAAGCCGAAATAGAATGGAGAGCTAGACGAGCATATCTTAGCCGTGAAAGAGCTAATGAAATGTTTGGTGCAGAAGTAGCTGATACTTTGCAATACACAAGCTATCCAGACGTTATTAAGAAAAGCATACGCCGAAAAGATGACAAATATGAGGGAAAAGCTGAAGTATTTGAAATATGGTGCGAAGAAACCGACAAGGTTTATTGGCTTAGTAAGGACGCCGAAAACCCTATCATTGAGGCAGGGCCGCCGCCAATTAAGTACGAAAAGTTTTATCCTTGTTCAGTTATTACACAATCTGATGACCCCGATAGTGTTATTCCTGTATCCGATTATGCTCATGTTAGAGATCAGGTTTTAGAGGTCGAACGACTTACAACTCGTATTCATGCCGTAACACAAGCTATTCGTACTAATAGTGTATATGATTCTACATTAGGCGACCAAATAGAGCAGCTTCTTTCCGGCGACCTTAAACTCATCCCTGTTACTAACTGGCCAAGCTACAAACAGCGTGGTGGTTTAGCTAATGGTGTAGAAGGGTTTAACATTGCGCCGTATATCGAAGCCTTACAGGTACTACAAACAGCTAGACAAACAGCACTAGGGCAGCTTTACGAAACTCTAAAAGTATCTGATCTATTAAGAGGTACAAGTGAGCAATACAAGTCTGCAACCGCTAATCGGCTTGAAAATGCTTGGTCAAGCATGGGGCTTATTGTTAGGCAAAACATGTTTGCTAAGTTTGTGTCCGATGCAGTTAGCAATTTATCGGCTATTATTGCAGAGCAATTTGACGAAGAAACAATCTTGGATATTGGTAATGTTGCAGAAGTAGTAGGGCCACTAGTAAAAGAACCTGCTCCAGCTCCAGAACCAATGCCGCAAGAAGAGGGTATGCCACCGCAAGAAATGCAGCCTCCAGTTCCAATGCCAATGCCTTCTCCTGAGGAACAGGTGCAGCAAATGGCGCAAGCTATCATTGCTATACTACGAGACAACAAAGAACGGTCCTACCGTATTCAGGTAAACACCGATTCTATGGTTGCGGTAAATGAAAGCCAGCAGCAACAAGAGGGTATGCAGCTTATACAAACTACAGGTGCTTTTTTCGACCAAATGAGAGGTCTTGTAGAGCAGTACCCACCTTTGATGCAGTTTAGCATGAGTTTATTTCAAAATATGATTAAACGATTTAAGGGGGGCAAGGAATTAGATGCGGTGTTTACGCAAGGTTTTGAAGCGTTGGGCGAGATTATTAAGGCTAAGGAAGAAGCGGCTAAACAACCGCCGCCACCGGATCCAGTCATGCAAGAGGTGCAAGGGCGGTTGCAAATTGCACAAATAGAAGCTGAAGCTCGTATGGCATCTACTCAAATGGAGATGCAAGATAAGGCAGTTAAGAATCAAATTGCAATGCAAGAGCAGCAAGTTAAGATGCAGCGTGATCAATTAGAAGCTCAATTAGCTGTGCAAAAGTATCAGCTAGAAGAGTATATAGCTCAACAAGAACTTGCTATTAAACAACAAGAGGTTCAGGTCAAGCAAAGCAAAGTGCAAGTAGATATGTTAGAGGTGCAAGCTGAAAGCACTAACGAATCTACAAAGCAGGG
>Ga0213859_10000110_pt1 | contig 36231 bp, 41 predicted proteins | sample PICome_2_FD_160133 | JGI IMG/M metagenome (GOLD analysis project Ga0213859, IMG submission 160133) | Coastal seawater microbial communities near Pivers Island, North Carolina, United States - PICO304 | ecosystem: Environmental > Aquatic > Marine > Coastal | place: USA: North Carolina...
GGGGTTATATCAGTTTTTCCTGTGGTTCCTACTATAAATTGACCAGGATTAAAACTAAAATTACTTCCAAATGGATCTGTGTTTTGGGTAATATTAAGACTATTATTAAATCCAAACCCATTATCTTGGAAAGCAGCTTTAGTACTCCAACTAACTTTAGCTGGGGTGTAATTTCTATTTAATGATGTATTTTGATCATTAAATCTTCTTATTGAAGTTCTACCTATACCTAATTTAGAACCCGGGCCTCCTCTGTAAGTATATAAAGTTGTTTTATTTGTATTTAATACGTTTTTCTTAAAATACTCTAATCTACTTTCATAATCTTCCTCTTTTCTTCTTGAGGTGATTTCCATATATGTTGGTTGACCTAATGGATCTGTAGCACCAAATAACCCAAATATGCCCCCTCCTTTATTTCCAATACCTTTAAATGGATCAATTCCTTGTTTATTTAAATGCAGGCCTAAAGGGTTACCAGCAGCCTGTAACATAGTAGAAGTAGGCAAGTAAATACCGTTATTCAGCGCTTTACCTTGATTATTTTTCTCACCCGTAGCACCAACTGCAACTGAGGTACGTGATAATAAATTTTCTTTTGCTATAAAAAGTGGACCTCCAATTGATTTAAAATCAAAAAACATTTGGGTTAATCTAGAAACATCTCTAGCCGCTCTACCAGGCATTAAAGTACCACCTCGTAAAAGAACATCTGGTCCTCCAGATCTATCAATATCGCTTAAATCCTTATTTGAATCATCCGAAAATGGTAAATTTGGATTACCAGGTAAATCTCTAGTAATATATGGTTGGTTACTAGATCCTCCCCCAACACGATCTTTGCTATATCTGAGGCTTTTTAGATTTGTTTTTAAATCAACTATCCCCATTTAAAAAAGATTTATTCAGGTAAATTGTCTATATATTTAGATGGAGTTTCTCCATCTAAGTCTAATTCAGATTGTGGTGGTTTTCCTACTTGATTAGGTATACCATTAATAGAATACTCTTTATGTAATTTTGAACCTGCAAAATCAGGAATACTAGGAGTAGTTCCATCCAAATCTGTTAAGTTTGAACCTTGGTTTAATAATTTATTTAATAGTCCCATAATTTTATTTTATTATAAATATTGAATTAAGAAATTTCGTATAAGTTCATAGGAGACATTTCAGGTTTTTTAGCATTTTGACGAATTAATGTAGATAATAACCTATTTGTTTGTTCACCTGTAACATTTCTTCCTCCTCCTAAATTAGTACCTGCTATTACTGTATCGCTATTATTTAAGGCAAAAGTATCTTTTCCTGCTAATAATACTCTATCCCCATAACCACCAGCACCTGTTCCTGTGCTCATTAAATCATCGGCTTTAGTTGCAGATTTTAAATAAGCTATACCACCTGCAGCTGCTGCTAAAGCAACTATTGTTCCTATACCAAAAGTAGAAGCAGCATTTGCTACTAAATTTGCGGATGCAACTGCAATTCTTTGGGCTAACTCTAATGCTCCTTTAGCTAGATTTTTAATCATTGCTGCTCCTTGGGCTACTAGTAAACCTAATTTAGTTTTTTCTAAACCAGCACCAATAGCTCGAAAAATGTTCATTTTCTTCTGTCTAGCTTCTGCATATTCAAGAGCAGCATTTTCTAATCCTAAAATAGTTAATATTTGCCCCCCAAGTCCCATTTGTAATTGTTTGGCTAATATTCTTCTCTGTTCAATTGCTTCACTTACAGCATTTATAGCAGCTATTGATTTATTTAGAGCATAAATTCCTGCTATAATTTTTATTAAAGTTGAAAATTTATTAATCATTTGAGCTACAAATGAAACCCCATCAGCTAAACTACTCATAAGAGGTGAAACTGCACTAGCTATTTCAACAAATATTTCTTGAGCTTTTTGTAAAGATTGATTAAATCTTTCTTGTATATTATTAGCTTTTAATTGATCCGCTAATTTATCATCTCCTAATTTTTTGGCAATTTCATCTTGGGATAAACCTTGAGCTAATAATTTATTATAAGCTTCTTGAGCGGTTGTAGCATCCGTACCTAATTTAGCTAATGCTTCTCTTTCTTGTAAAGATTTTGCTAAATCATCTCGAGTTAATCCAACAGATTTTGCTAATGCCTCTTGTTGGATTCTATTCATAGCAGTAAATTCAGCAGCTGAACCTACTTGGGTTGCAATTTCTTCTGCAACTGTAGCTAAGTCATTATTTAGAGCAGCTTGTCTAGCTTTTTCTAATGAAAGGTCTTTATTTATTAATAATTCTGCTTGTAACTCATTAGAAATAGATTCTTCAAAATTAAGTAACCCACTAGCAATACTTTCTACTTGACTAAGTTCTAATCCAAATTTTCTGGCTGTTGCTACTGCTGTAACTAATGCGTCTGTTGAATTTCCAAAACTTAATTGTATAGCAGCTGATGTTTTAGCAACATCTTCTAATATTTTCTTTTCATTAAGGGCTAACTTATTTTGGGCATTAAATTGTACTGCAGTACCTAATGCATTAGCAGCTATTTCTTTAGTAGATTTTCCTGTAAGTAAACTTAATTTAGCAAGTTCATTAGCAGTTTCAACTTGATATCCCGCTTGTTTAGTTAATTCTAATTGAGATGAAAGTAATTCATTACTAAATCCTTCATTAACAGAAAATCTATCAGATAATTGACCAAAGGATTCATTTAAATTTTTAGTAGTAATGAAAATATTGTCGGAAGTAGTAGCTAATTGAGTAAATTCTTTATTTAAATTTCTACTTTGTTCATAACTAATTCCTAAATTTTTAGCTGTATCTCCTGTAAGTTTATCTAATTCAATAAATTTTTTAACGATAAACCCAATACTAATTTCTATTAGTTTTGTAACACTTAAAGCACCTGATAGATTCTTTCCTAATTCTTTAGTAAAAGTAGCATTAGCACTAAAAGGTTTACCTAATGCTTTTGCTTGTTGCCCAAGCATTCGGGTTTTCATTAGAGCATCTTGTACTCCTAATTTACCAAACCCTGCTTTTTGTAAAACTTTATCAAGTCCTCCTAATATGCTTGAAGTTATAGAAAGATCTTTATTAATCTCATTATTAACTTTTTCAATTTCTTTATATTCTTCTAATAAAAGACCAGCAGTTTTAATTTGATCTTTAATTGCCTCAACACTTTTTCCTTGTGATATTAATTGTGCTTTAGCAATTTGTAAATTAGAAATTTCTGTTTTTGCTCTTTCTTTAAGAGTATTTAAAGTTTTATCTGTAAATTCTTTGTCACCTTGTCTTATATCTCTTAAGTCTCGAGCAATATTACTTAATTTATTAAGAGAAGATCTTTGTTGGTTAATAGCAACATTAGTTTTTTGAAGATCTTGGACTGAATCTTTAAAAGATTGAGCAATATAACTCAAATTATCTGATGTTTTATCTAAACTATCAGTAATTGATTTAAGAAGCTGATTCCATTGGCTTGTAGATGATTTGGTATCATCTAAAGCAGAAGCTATTTTTCTAAAATACTCAAGATTTTCCTTACTAAGCTTATTACTTTTTAGAAGGTTTTCTACTTGTTTTTTTGAATCGTCAGCCATTTATAATAGGTTGTTTATTATAAATATTATTACTTATAACTTGTTTTACCTTTATAGTCTTTAGAGGCTTTCATAAATGCAGGGGTATTTACTTTTCCATCAGAGTTAATTAAAGTGGAACTTTTAGAACCTCCATCTTTAGCATTTTCTATAGCAGATTTTTCTTCTTGATAGAATTTATCTATTTCTGAAAAAGTAAATTTACGTAACCATACAGGCATATTATATACTGTATAGTAATCATATCCACCTTTACCGTGGAAGATTATTTGATGTATGTGTGAAAATAAATTTTTCCTAACTAGGGGTGCGGTATCAGAGGTCAGGCCAAAAAAAGTTAAGCCCAATGGGCACATTAACCTCCTCTCCCGAGTCTAAAACATATCTTAAATCAACATCAGGCTGTTTATACCTGATTTCGTCTCTAAGTGCTCTAGAATCTCTAGCTAATAATCCATTATCAACAAATTCTCTAATAGTTTTAGTATCAGTATTTCCTCCAACTGAGGTTATCATATACTTTAATCTTGTTGATAATTCTGGGTTTGCATCTTTATTTATTCTTTTAATTCCTGCTATTTCTTTTTCTATTTTACTTTCATCTCTACCAGTAAGTAATTTGTAAGTAATTTCAGTTTCTGAGAATGGTAATTTATAAGAAAATTCATTATTACCATTAATCATAGTATCAGGATCAAATTCTACATGTTCGAATGAATTAAGATCTATAGTATGGGATCTTCCATCTCTTTCAAATGTATAATCTTTACCATATCCTAAAATTCTAGTAGCTATTAAAACAGCATTTTTATCTCCAGTAACCATATCTCTATGATCAATATCTGGGGTTACTATAACAGAATCTAATAATTTATCTAATACTGTACCTTTTTGAATATATGATTGATTTGATAGAATATCTTCTTCTTTAGCAGTCATATACTTAATTTCAACTTTACCTTTAGACAAAGGTGACTCTGAAGGATAAAATAATCCTTTAGAGGGTAAGTCAATTTCTTCAGTTGGGAATTTAAATTCGGGCATAATCTTTATTTAATTAAAACGTTTTTATCGTTAATAAATACTAAAAAGGAAAGTTCTTAAAACGGGTTATTAATTATTTATTTATTCTATTTTCAAACTTATCAAATCTTGAATCAATTTGTCTATAAATATCATCAATTTGATTTTGGTAATCTAATCGTAAATCTTTAATTTCATTATTAAAATCTTTACCGATTTCATCTATAGCTAAATAAGCATTATCTACAGATTGGTTAACATCTCTAACTTTGGTTTTCACCTTAAACACTCCTATCGAAGCATACCCTACTAAGAATATACCTACTGTGGACAGGACACCTAAAACAAATTCTAAATTTTCCATATCTTATTATTTTTAAATGTCAAAGAACTATTCCTTTTAGTATTGACGTTCAATATAAAAAAAAGCTTGACCGAAGCCAAGCAATTTTTCAAAAGTATGAGGGTTGGGTTTTTTAGAAATTTAATACACAATAATCTGGTTGTACAGTCATTGTGATTTCTTGAGCAGCATTTTCAGTATCCCAATTAAATTCACCAAAGTTAGCTTCAGTAATTAAAGCACCTTTGATAATCCATTCAGATACGATATCACCTACAGGACCTAATACATTTACAGTCAAGTCTTTTTTATAGAAATCACTGTATCCATCTCTACCTGTTACTGATTCATGGTGTAATCTTACCCACTCCATTACAGCTTGAGCACCTGATGGTGTAATTGGATCAAATAATGTGAACTGGATTGTATTCCAAACTGTTTTTCCTTTAACATAACGTTGAACGTTAATATGGTTTAAAGGCACAGTTCCTTGGGTTACAGATACGGCTCCGACACCCTTCATAATGTACGAAGGAAATCCATCAATGTAAAGAATAAATCTATTCTTTTGTTTTGGCTCAAATGCCGTATAAAAAATTTCGTTTGGATCTAATACTGCCATTTTATGTTTTTATTTTATTATAAATATTCTAATTTTTAGTTTTTATTCTGGAAATACTGCTCCTGTTGGTAATACATTGAAATCTAGCATAATAAATTCAGCTGTTCTAGTTGGTTGGATATAAATCTGACCTACTAATTGATTTCTATCAATTACATCTGGAGTGTTATTAGTATCATCCATTACTACTTTAAATGCATACAATCCTTGTCTTTGTTGTACTGATTCTAAGTATGGATTAACTTGGCTTAAGAAAATATTTCTTGTAGCAATTGTATTTTGTTCAAATACTAAATTATCAGCTGTTTGAGAAATAAAGCTCTTAAGTTGGATTAATAATCTTCTTACATTTACTCTATCTAATGCACTAGCTCTTTTCTGTAGTGTTTTCTGACCAAATACTACAACTCCACTTCCTGGGAATGTAGCTATTGGATTGATATTAGCTTCGTATAATGAATCTCTATTTGTAGTAGTTAATTTTCTTTCTGCCTTAGTTACGTTACCAAGAGCACCTCTTGTTAAACCTGCAGGGGCAAACCAAGCATCACTTGATCTATCAGTAAATGCATATACTCCTGGGATCATTGCTGAAGCGGGTACCCAAACAACTGTTCCAATATTTGGATCAACTGTTTGTAACCATGGCCAGTAAGTAGCAGCATATGAACTATCAAATGAAGCAGCGTTACTAATCATAGTACCAATGTTAGTTCCGTATCCATCTAAATCAATAACTGCTATACAATCTTGACGTGATTCTGCAGTACTAACTAATAAAGTAGTTGCAGTAGCATGATCTGAATGGTTTAATCCAGGTGCAGTTAGTAAATTAAATCTATAATCATCTTTATTGTTTAATAATTGGATTGATGATGTATAATCTAATTGTCCTAAACCTTGGATATCACTATCGATTTGGTCGTAAAATTTAGCACCTGCACCAAATAATTGACCTTCAGCACCATTAAATGATCCTGATGAAATTATTGGTAAGCTTGCAGTAAATTGTGCTTTCGCATTTCCAGCATTATCAAAATAATCTGGAGTTTTATAATTTACTGCAGAAACTCTTACGTATTTACTTTTATTGTTATATTCACCCTGAGAACGTACATATGAATCAGCTCCATCTTCTTCAATTGAGTAGCTTGTGTTACCAATTACTCTTTCAATATAATTTGGAGACTTTGGATCTAATGATAAGTTAGACCAAGTTTCAAGAATTGATTTATTTCTATGGCTATCATCTCCTCTACGTAGTAATAAACTAAATGTTCCTGATCCTGTATTATTAGAAGCAATTTCCCATCTTACATTATCTTTTGATCCTTCAGCTAATGCTCCATTTCCTACTTCTGAACCTGAATTATTCATAATTTCACCTTCAGATAAAGTAGTTAATTCAAATGGTACTCCATTAATTACATCTGCAGCTCCTAATGCATTGAGTGTTAAATCACTTGCAGATCCAATTTGAGCACCTGCTACACTTAATACTTCACTAACTTCATATCCGCTTCCTCCTGAAGTAACAGATACTGAAGTAGGTTCAACAAACATTAAAGCGTTAACAATTCTAAATGTTAAATCAACTGATGATTGTAATCCTGATGAAGGGATTGTAATAATTTCTCCATCTACATATCCACTACCTGTTTCAACACAAGTAATACCTGTAACAACACCTGAGCTTATTTCTAGGTTAAATTGAGCCCCTGTTCCATTTAAAGAAGAGGTAATATCGCTAATAGGCCCTAAACTTGCATTTGATCCAGTATTTAAAGCATATTCAGTATTTTGTTGAATTTCATTCTCATAAGAACCAGTTGCAAGTAATTTACCATTACCTGTACTAGTAACAATACTTAATACTGCTCCTGTACCACTTGATCCTGTTGGAGTAACAGTGTAAGTACCAGCTGTACCACCTTCTCCTCCTGAAGCTACTGATAATGAAGCATCGGTATCAATAACACCACTTTCAGCATTATTGTATAATTTATGGGAGCTTGCACCGCTAAATGATCCAGATACTACTCTAGTTACTAATAATGAACTTCCTCCTTGAGAAAAGTAATTATTTGCTGAGATTGAAGTCAAGTAAGTGTATTCTGAGGAACCACTTGTAACGGCTCCACCAAAGACTGCTTGATATTCACTAAATGAAGTTACTAATGTAGGAATACCTACGGGACCTTTAGCAGCAGGTCCTACGATAGCAGCTCCTGCTTCTACGGGTTGACCTTGAATAAAAGATTGGTCGTTTTCGCGAGCCAATACACCAGGTGAAATTAATGTTTCTGCCATTTTATATGTTTAATTTATTTATTTTGTTATAAATATTAAAAAATTCTTTAAAGAACTAAGAGGAAACTGAACTATCTGAAACTTCGGAATCAATTGGAACAATTTCTCCAGTGTTTAAGTTAATTTTTCCATCTCCATACTTTTTGGTTAATTGATCGCCTAAATCTTTTTGTTGAAGAGATAATTCTCTAAATTGATCAATTAATCCAGCTTTTTGTAATTCTAATTCTCCAATAGCAAATATTACTTCATTGCTTACTTGTTGATTAGATTGTAATTCTTGCAACTCTTCTTTTGACAACTTCATACTTTCTTTTGTTATAAATATATATAGGTTTATTTAAATTCCAATAGTTTAAATAGTGTTTTGAATACTTTTTGAGGTGTAATTGCTTTATGGCAAATATGATGTAAAGATGTATTTTTATTTTCAGGACACCAATCCCAATCTCCTTTATCAAATTGATAATTATCATTAACCCAACAATTATTACACACCGAATAATCTTCTACTTTAGTTAAACCTTTTGTAAATTCATATCCATAAGGAATAAAATTATTTATCATTAATGTAGGTTTTTCCATAGCCCAATTAAACCAAGATAAACCTGAGCCTAATCCTATAAAATATTCTGCATGGTATAAATAATTAAATGTATCTTCCCAAGATAATTTAGGTTTATTAATAATATTTTTTTTATTATGGTCTTCATATGATATATCTACTACTTTATAACCTTTGCTATTTAACATTCCTGCTAATTCTTCCCAATAATTATAGGGCCATTCTTTTAAACCCGAAGTTGAATGGGGTCCTATACAAATGTATTTAGAAGTAATAGGTCTTTTTTTAGGTTTAAAATCAATACCATAATTTATTTCTTTATAAGGTAAATTTAAAATATCTGTTGCAGCCTGAATTAAAGGGATGGTATTAGGTCTAGTTGGGTGGTATGATCCTACATCCCATTTATTATTATCACCCATAAACCAACCAATAGTAAAAGAAGCATAATATTTTCCTTCTTCCCCTGGAGCTACAAATTTTATATTTTTATATTCTGGGTTATTTTTAAACCATTCATTATGAAAAGTAGAGAGTGATACTTTACATTTATATTTTTTAGCAAATTCTATTGCTTGAGGAGCCCATGCTAAAGTATCTCCTACTGATTTAGATGATAAAGATATTTTAACATCTTTGCCTTTTAAATTAAAAGTATGAGCTATTTTATTATTTACTTTAATTACCCAAGGAATATGCCATTTTTGACTACATTTAGTCCACATATTATTTTTTATAGTAGTAGAATAAACCACTTTATTATTCCTAGAATCTATAAATTCTATAAAATAATCTTGTTCTTTGTCCCCTACTATTTCTACTTTGGGACTATAATTAAAGGATATTAAAGTTTTATTTTTCATTTAATAAAGAACTGTAGAAATTAATATGGTTTTCAGCAAAATGTTTGACATTATTTTCTATATCAGATTTATCATACTTAATAGGAGAATGTATTGTATCTATTATATTTGCATAATCTGTATTTTGATTTCCTGTTAAGGGGACTATAAAAGGAACATATTCTTCTCCATAGTGGTCTAAATCAAAAGCCATTATTTTAATGTTATTAGAAATAGCTTCTTTTAAGACAATAGGATTGCACTCCCAAGTTGAAGTAAATAACATTAAATCTGACATTTTCATGTAATAATCAGTATCTGCTTGTTCACCATGAACAAATACATTAGGTGGTAAACCTTCTAACATTATAGGTTCCCAATAATGAGAAAAATTGGGTGCTTGATTTCCTACAAAATGAAAAATATAAGTCCAACGATATTTTTCCCATAATTGTTTTGCTAATTTTACTGCATACCCCTGATTTTTACCTGGGGTCCAAAGTCCTACATTTACAATATGAAATTCACCTTTAGTTAACCATCCTCTAGATGATAATATTTCCTCTTTAGACTCGTAAGGAGAAATAGAGGGATCAATTGGGAAGGTTATTAATGATTTAGGGGTTTTTTTATTTTTAAAAGTAGTATCAATGTGGTGGGGTGTTACACATGCATATCCATCAGGTTCAAAAACTTTATTTTCATCAGGATTAAAGTAAATATTGTGACAAGTTTCAACTACTTTCCAAGGATGTTTTTTATTATATAATTCTTTTTGAATATCAATATTAAATTCATTTCCTTTGTCAAATCCCTCTGGAATTTCTTCAATGTGAATTATATCTATTTTATTTTTGTTGCAATAATCTACAATACCTTTTTGTTGTTCTATATCCCCATTATAAGAAGTAAAATTATCCCCTACTAATTTTTGGATTTGGGTTTTTTGAACAATATACTCTGGGCTTACATTTTTCCATTCTATAACATGGACTTCAAAATCAGTATATTTTTGTATTGCCTCAATACGTTTTAATAAAAACGCAGGCATTCCTCCTGTACTTAAATGTGGTGCTATAAATAAAACTTTCATTGTATGATAATATAAAAACCCTAATTTAGATTATCACGGAACATTATTAATATTTCCAGTTGTTTCTGAAGTAATTGTAATTTTAGATTTTGAATTGAATTTTTTAATTGCATTTAAATCTTTTTGAATTACATCAGGAACAATATAACCTCTTAAATTAATATTAAATGTACCCTTTACTAATCTATCTTTATCAGCTGTTATTTCTACTGCGGTTGTAAATTGGTCAATACGAGCATTAAATTTATATCTTTCAGGATCACCCCAATATGAATCAGAAGCATATTCTACTGCTTCAATTACTTTATTTAATTGTTCCATATAATATGTCTGTATAATACAACTATAAGTTATATTAAGATAATCAGGAACAACTACAGCATTAAATTCTTTAGTAGCGACTCTGTTATTTAATAAATTAAAATTATTGTAAGTATTTTTTTTATTAAATGTTTTTTGGAATCCTGCATATAAATTAGCATTAGGTGAGTTAGCATCTAATTTATTATATAATGTTCTATCTTTTGTAATAGTATCTCTTTTAATTACAATAATAGGTAACATTACAGATCCACCTTTATCTCTATAAAATCCATCTCTTTGAAATGATTTCCATCTTTCAGGATTACCATAGATAATAGGAACTGATCTTCTTTCACCATTTTGATATACAAATGGTTTTATAACATTATTAAAATAATAAAATACTGCTTCATCAATATCCTTGATACCAACTGAAAATTGTTTTGAAGTATCTTTCTTTTGACTAATTTTAGTTGATCTATTAAATTCAATTCCAGTTTGAGATTTATTTGGATTTAAATCTTTATTAGGATTACCCCTTTTAGCATCAAAAGGCTTAACTAAGCTTTTGCTAATTTCTTCTTGTTTTTTAGGATATGGTTTAAAATTAGGCATTAAAATCTTTCTTTATAAGGTGAAATAGCTACTTTATCAGCAGGTATTTTATATGTGTTACAAATAATAGATAAATTAACTCCAAAATCTTCTAATCCAGGATTAAGAGGATTAGGAGTACCATCAGAGTTATTATTAGGATATGATGGATTTTTACCTACAAAATATTCGTTTGCAACTACTGAATCAACACCATAATATGATTTTTGATATAATAAAATATCTCCTACTTCAGGTACTACATTAGCATCTACTAAATCATCTCTTAAAAATGCAAATGATATATTTTGAGAAAATCCTACCCCTTCATCTATATCAGGATAAGTTGGATCCTGTCTGTTAATAAGACAATTAAATAAGAAAGGACCATCATAATATTTTTCACCTGATGCTTCGCCATACAAATTAACTATAGTTTCCTCTAGTTTATATTTGTAAAAGGCAGCTTGCTGTGTAATAATATCATGTAATAGCTCCCTATTAAGTCCTCTTATTAAACTCACATCTCGTGAGCGACCAAACATTGCCATACTATCCTATATAAATTGTGTACGGAACTTGTTTTAATTCCGTTTGTTTAAATTCTGCTTCTTGTGCTCGTCTTTCTAATAATGATTTACGAGAAGTTTCATCAAAATATCCTCTTAATCTTTCTATTAATGATGCTTTTTCTGCAGTTCCCGCTGTAATTAAATCAGATTGGTTTAATGTTACTTCAGCATTTGGAATTGGGATATTACTATATTTACCTCTTACGTATCCTAGCATTTCTTTTGCTAATGCTAATGTGTATTCAAATATCCATTGTCTTCCTACACTATTAATTTGAGCATAAGTAGGATTAGAATAAGGAGTATTAGATACATTAGTAACATCGCCTGGACTATCACTAACACTTCCAGATATTCTTTCTTCTCTTTCAATATATTCAAACCAATAATTTCTACTACCTGAAGATGGAACTGGAAATATTCTTAATTTATTATTTTTTAATTCAAAGCTATATTGAGATCTACGAACTTGATCATTTAATTCAATTGCTTGAATTGCTTGTAAATCAAAATTTAAAGGCATCATCAAGAAGTTAATAGCAGGGCTCATACTACCAAATCCAAAACTATCAAACATATTTTGAGTACCAAATCCAGTTCCTACATAAGGATCATAATATCTTGTAATTGCTGGGGATGCTTGATAAAATACTCTTTTAACTTCTATACTACCAGATATACCTTGATCTAATGCCCATTGTGCTAAGTCATAATCTTGTTGACTTGCTGTCATTACAAATGAACCAGTATAATGAGGTACATTTCCTCCACTACCTGCTTCAGCACCATATTGTTCTGTTAATCTTACAATAGGTTCAAAGTTAGGAGTTATAATACTAGTATTTAAATTACTACCAGTTGATAATCCTTCTAAAGATAATTGATTATCTCTAATAATATGAGCATACAATTCATTTCCATAAGTAGTTACTGCTTCTTCAAATGCAGTAAAGAAAGAACCTGATTGTAACTCGACGTCTACTAATGGATAACCTAGTCTTTGGGCACAGAATTTAGCAACTTTAACCGCATCTCCTTGAAAGTCAGCATCAAGGTTATAGAAGCCAAATGGGACTGCTGCTGAATCCCAACTAGGGTTACCATCATATATGGGAATATTAGCCATATTTAAATTTTGTTATAAATATTAAATTAATTCTTATTATTATAAATATAGGAACCTGAGGTAGTTATTGATATACCTTTTTCTACTGCATCTTGATAATATTGTAATAAATCTTCTACAATAGGATCTCTATGATTACTATGTAAAGTAATAGCTTCTAAGTTTTTAATTTTTCTAGCCGCAGCATATAAAAATTTAAATCCAGATTCAGATTTTTTCTTTAAATCCGTTTGATGTTGGTCTCCACAAATCATCATTTTACTTCTTAAACCAATACGAGATGTAATCATTTCCATTTGTTCATGAGTTACGTTTTGTGCTTCATCAACAATGATCATTGATTCTAGAAATGTTCTACCTCGCATAAATGATACAGGTACAATTTCTATTTTACCATCTTCTATTAGTTTTTCAATTTTAACCTTATCATATAAGGCAAAGAAGTTTTGGTAAATAGGCTGAACCCATGGATCCATTTTTTCTCTTAAATCTCCAGGTAAAAATCCTATTTCTTCTTTTGATACTGTAGGACGTGTAATGATTATTTTATCATATTGTCTTCTTAAAAGACCATCTAATGCAACATTACATGCTAAAAGTGTTTTTCCACTTCCAGCCCCACCTGCTAATAAGGTGATTGTATTTTGGAGTATAACTGCTTTCGCTTCTTTTTGTTCTTCATTAAGTTGTAATTTGAACTTAATTGGATTCTTTGGAATCCTCTTTGGACGATAAACTTCGTCTGTGTGCGGTTTTGACGCCATAGACTTATTAAATTAGGGGTTATACAAATGATTAAAGCAAACAGTGATAATACGTTAAGATACGGGTAAATTCCAATATAAGTAGATAATGAGATAAGTATAGTACCCATAAAACGTTGTTGGTTATAAATATTAAAAGGATAAAAAAACCCGGTCAAAGACCGGGTTAATTTATTAAGAAATGTTTAAATATCTATTAGATAGTATCTAAACCTTCGATTTGGATTAATCCGTAGAATTCTGGTCTTACCATTTTCTTAGCGTATCTAGTTAACAATCCTTTTCTTGGAGTGAAAGTATCTGGATCGTATACTAGAGGAGTCATGATTAATGGAATATAAGGAGCAAATACAGCACCACTTTCTAAGAACTGAGATCCTCTAAATCCTAATAAGATTTGGTTTTCAGTCATATAAGGGTTTTTGTATACCTTAATTTTTCCACCACCCATTGCTCCGATCTTTTGTACACCGAATGCATAAGATGATTTTTCTACATCGCCATCTACATCAGCACCAAATCCTGGAATAGATTCGATAATTGTAGATACTTTTGGAGATAATACCATAAAGTTAGCTCCACCTCTTAAAGTTTTCTGGTGAATTTTGTTGCTTAACTTTTGAACTTTAGTTCCTAAAGTTTGGAACCACTGTCCTTGAGTATTAAAGAATCCTAAATCAGTAGCAAAAGTATTTGCAGAAGATAATCTTCTGTTGTTAACAGCAGACCATACTTCAGTACCACCAGAAGCGTTTTCAATTAACATATCTAAGATTTCTAAGTCAATTTCTAATGAAATGTACTCACTTAAGATTGAAGTTAATTCAGCTTCAGCGTCTAAAGCGTGGTAAGCGTTAAGATCTTGAGCGAACTCAGGAGTCCAAACAGCTTTTAGCTTTCTTGTTTTAGCTACGATAGCAGATGATTTCATCTGTACGTTGATTTCAGGGATTGAAATTGAAGCAGAGTTAGAAGCATTTAATGCTGCATTTCCGTCTTCGAAATCACCTCTTAAGTTATCAACTGGTTGTAACTGGTAAGTTACGTCTACATCACCACCGTCAGTAATACTACCAGTTGGTACGATGAATACAACGTCTCCACCTACATGCTTAGTGAAAGCAGGAAGTGAAACAGCTGAACCTGATACTAATGAGAATCCTCTTACACCATCTAAATCAGCGTTTGGTAATGAAGCAGTTTCTACTGAGAATTTTAAGTATGAATCTGCACCACCAAATCCTTCTTCATAGTTCATATCTGACCATAAAGCTGATTCTGAAGTGTGTGTTACAGCTACTGAACCAGTGTTATTGATTGAGTAACCGAATCTTCCCGCTCCGTAAAGACCACCTGAAGTGTCATTTGAAGCGAATCCTTCAACACCACCGTACATTGACGAACCGTTAGAGAATGGATCCTTATCTGTTCCGTATTGGAAATCTAGATAGAATACAAGACCTGAAGGTAAGTTCATAGGTTGTACTGAAACGAATTCTTGAGCAGCAATTTGACCAAATACTTTTCTTACTAGTGGAAGAGCTACTCCAGCCCATTGCTCACCAGCGTTACCTGATCCAAATACTGACCCACCAATAGAGCTACCTCCACCTGTTTGTGAAGACTCTACTACAAGTTGTTTAGCTTGGTTTTCAAGGATGATTCCCATGTTATTTTTGGAAGCACCACCTAAACCTTCTAATAAACCTGTTTTTTCCCACTTTTCAGCCAATCTAGCAGCGTCGCTTTGTACTGAGTGATATGGGTTTGCACTTTCTAATAAAGTTTGTAAACTCATGATTTAAAAGTTTTAAATAGGGTTAAAATTAATTATTTTTAATTATACCAGCTAATTGTTGCATTCTTCTAAATGCATCATTTTCAACAATCGGCTGTTTAGCAACTGGAGCAATTCCTGTTGCTTTTGAAGCGCTACCTTTTACTTCATTAATTGATGGCTTAGCTTTTTTAGCTGTAATTCCTTCATTTAATGTTTCAAAAATAACTTTAGCTTCTTTTACTGTAGACGCTTTGTCAAATGCTTTAAGCACTTTAACTTTTTTGTCTTCAGTTAAATTCTTAGACTTAAAGATTTTGTTAGTATAAAGTAGTTTAGCGTTTAATAAGTTAACTTCGTTAAGTTCCTTTCTAAGTTCCTCAACTTCAGCTAAAGCAGTTTCAAGCTCATTGCTTTCTTCTACTTTTTCTTCATTAACTTCTTCTTCGTTAATTTCTTCTTCCTTTACTTCCTCTTTCTTTTTGTCTTCGTCTTTTTTCTCCATCATAGGAGCTGCATCATCTTCAAGGTCGATATCCATTTCCATTTCTGACTCTTCGCCATCCATTTCCATTTCTTCTCCCGCTTCTAATTCACCAGCTTCTACCATGTCCTTAATTACATCCTCAATAAAGCCTTTTAAATCATCTTCAGACATATCTTCTAAATCAATTTCTTCATCTTCCATTTCACCTTCACCTTCTTCGTCTTCGCCTTCTTCTTCGTTGGCGTCGTCGTCTTCAGCTTCAGTTACTTCTTCCGATTCCTCAATTTCTTCAGATTCTTCGATTTCTTCTGATTCAGTTACTTCTTCTGATTCTTTAACTTCTTCTTCTTTAACCTCTTCTACTTCGGAAACTTCTTCCTTAGCTTCTTCGATTTCTTCAGATTCAGTTACTTCTTCATTTTCCGTTACTTCTTCAGTTTCTTCGATTTTATCTTCGTTGATTTCTTCGTCTTCATTAAGTTCTGCAAGTAATTCATCTAAGTTGATTTCTTCATCAACTTCTTCAGATTCATTTACTTCTTCATTTTCATCTACGTTTTCTACTTCTTCAGAAACTTCTTCTTTTTTGACATCGTCTTCTTCGTACTTTTTACCGTACTCTTCAACTTTGTCATCTTCTTTGTCCATTTCTTCTAGTTTAGCAGCTAACATATCTTTTAAATGAGGAGTAAATGCTTCTTCTAAAGCAGCTTTAGCGTTTGCTATGGCAGTTTCTTTAACCGCTTTAGCATCAGCAATTGCTTCTTTAAGCAAATCTCTGTTGTTAGACATAATCGCAAAATTTAAATTTGTGAAATACGGTTATTAGGAACCGTAATAGGAAAGTTTTACATTTGTTGACACCATATAAGAGATGGTGTATTACGGTTATACGTATATGGGGATTCTATAAAATTAACAAACAGGACAAAATCCTTTAGAACAAAGAATTTCTCTTACAATGTTGTTAACATTAGTATAATCGTAGGTAATAGTTTCTTTTCCTTCATTTAATGTTTTCATAAATGAACCTGGATTAGAAGGTGTAGAAACAAAATCCCAACATAATAATTCGAAGTCATCTTGTACTTCCATTACATTACCATTTTGTTCTAATGAACCCATACCACGAGATGAAACACCTACAGTTACACCTGCTTTAATTATTTCTTTTAAAATATTACCTGATGGAGTAGGTAAAATTTCTATTTTACCCATTACGTTATCTCCATCCCACCAATATTCTGAAATAATGTGTGATACGTTTTGTAAATTTATAACTGATGATTCTGGGTGGTCTAATTCTCCAATAGCACGTCTTTCTTCAATAAGTTGAGAATACTTATCCATTTCACGTTCCCATAAATCTCTAGCATAATACCTACCGTTGCCATTTTTTACTTCAGCAGTTGCTAAAATACCCTCAACAAGCAAATTCCCATTCTCTTTATTAACATTTTCAGTTAATTGAATAGGATTTGCCTTAAAGGTATGCGTTTCTATTAGTAATTTCTTACTCATTTTCTAGCTGTACTTCTTCAGTTTCTACTGAATCAACGATTTCGTCTACGATTTCTTCTCTTTGGTATTTTTTACCACACATTTTTTCATACATTTTCTCCATCTTGCCTTTTTTCTTTTCTAAAAGCTTAATTTCCTTTTGCATGGCTTTCATTTTTTTCTTATCTATTAATTCAGATAAGTTATCATCTTCAGAAATCATATTAATGCGTTGCATTTTAGTTTCAATAACTTCGTCTAATTTATTTAATTTAGCTTCTAAAGCTACAATTTGAGCTTGTTTATCAATTTCAGCTAAATCATTATCTAAAGATTCTTTTTTAGCTTTTTTAGCTTTTTTAGGTTTATCTTCTTTCTTTTCTTCTTCTTCTTCTTTTACAACTTCTGTTGTACCACCCATTAAAGATTCTTTAACTACTTCTTTTAATTTATCTGAGTAACCACTTTCTTTATGCTTACCAGAAACTTCTTCAGATTTCATAGTTTTAGCTCCTAAACCTTCAACACCGAACATAGCATTGTTCATATAGTATTGACCATCTTTAGCTAAATTTTTAGATACCATTTCTCTAATTTCATCTAAAGTTTTATCCGGGTTTTGTTTTGCTTCAAAATAAATACCATTTAATACTTCTTGACCAATTTGGTTATCTAAATTTTTAACATCTGAATAATCAAAGTTGCTTTCTGCTACTTCTTCTACTTCTTTAGAAGGTTTTTTCTCTACAGCTTTAGCTTCTTCAGCTAAATACTCAGCAAATTTATTTTCAAATTCTGCCTTTGCTGTAGGTTCAAGGTTATTAATAGGTTTTAAATCAATGTAATTTTCATTGATTAATCCTTTTTTTACTGATTCAAATAATTGTTCTGAGTTTTTCATTCTCCTGGTTTTAATAATGTTTCAATATCGTCTATATAAGCGTTAATTAGATCTGTTCCTTTGACTACAGCAAAACTTTTTGGATTTTCTCTATAGTATTTTATTGTTTCAATTTTAGCTTGACGTATTTCTTTTTTAATATTTTCTAAACGAGACTCTATAGTATCAAATGCCATGATTCTTTCTTCATGGAACTTTTTTACTTGGTCCTCTTCTTGTTCAATCAATCTATACTTATACATATTAAAAATTCTTTACTTCTAAACCACTACCTTTTTGAACGTAATTACCATTTTTGTCTTTAGGCACTAGTTTGTATTTGAATTTTGTAACATAATAATTATCTTTTACTCCATCTGGGCCTGCTTTAGGACCTGGTCCTAATGTTGCCCCAACATTTTCTTTTAATCCTCCTGGGGTTTTTAATTTTTTTCCTGATTTAGCATCTGTATCATACCCACAAGTACCTTCAGGTAATTTTTTTTGCTTTTTAGGTAATTTAAAAGCATATTTAGTTAAATAAGAACCTGCTCCAGCTGATGTAGACATTTCTTCTACTTCTTTTTCTTTTAAAACATCTGGATTATAGTAACTAGTATTACCATCTTGATACATTTTCATAGCATCAACTATATCATCTAAAAGATTTTCATCTCTTAACATTAAAATTGTTTTAGCAAATTCCTCAAACCCTATATTCATAGCGAGTTGATTTAATTTATCTCTAGATACATTTAATGCCTCTTTTAGTTGGCTTCTTAAAAGTGATTTCCAGTTAACCATTACTTCAGCTACTCCTCCTATAAATTCACGATTATTTAATTCACCTTTAAATTTACCAAATAATGCTCTTAAATCTTCTCTAAATTCAGCTACTGCTCCTGTTGGATTAAATGGTATTGAATCTGGATCCTCTGGGTTCCTTAGAAAACCACTATAAGCTTCTTTTACTGGTTTTACTCTATCACTAGGAAATCTTTTAACAGTACTACCATCAAACCTAACAAATGTTTTATCTCCTTCTACTTTTTCAACTGAACCTGTACCATACATTTTTCCATCTTTATCATAAACATGGACTAAATCAAGATGGTCATTAATTCCTTCGGCCATCCTCATTTGTATTCTATCGTAAATTTCTGGATGTTCTTTTCTAATATGGGTTCTAACTTGGTTTCTTATTTGACGGATTTGATCATAAAAATCTCTAAATTTAGGATCATCCTTAGATTTTGAAGCAGTTCTTTTAGCTATGTCTACTAGATCATCTAATTCTTCAAACATTTTATCATACCCAGGTAATTGTTCTATTCTCCAACTAACTGCACCTGTAGTATCATCAATTTTATAAATAGTAGATTTAGATGTCCCATCGGGGCTATAAGATACTTGACCGATTTTAAAAGGTTCCCCTTCTTTACGTTCAAGTTCCTTTGCCGCTGCTTCAGGAGAAGCAGTTTTAGACATTTCTTTAAGTTTATACTTGTACTGCATTTGCTACTTTAATTTCTTTTACTAATTCAAAATATTGTAACAAATCAACTAAATTATCGTTAGAAACTTTAGCTGTTTTATTTAATTCAACTAAATATTTAGCTACTTCCTGGATTTTAATTTGGATAGCTTTATCCTTAACATTTTTATTTACTTCAGCTAATGTTGATTTTAATTCTACTATTTTAGAATTATAAAAATCTCTTAATCCTGGAGTTGAGTCTACTGAATTGATAAACTCTTTAAGTACTTGTTTTTGTTCTTTAGATAAATTTTCATATTTAGAATTAAATTTTTCTAAAAGAACTTTATAAGTAAGTATTCTTAAATCTTTATCATATGTTTGGAATTCTTTAAGAACATCTTCTTTAACTTCTTCTTCTTTAACTTCTTGTTTAGTTAAGTGCTCTAATAAAGTAATTTTATTTTCAATTAATTGGCTTGAATCACTAGCTTCATCAGCATTATATCCTTCAATTAATGTATACAAAGCAGCTAATTCTTTATAATTTTTAATTTTAGAACCAAAGAAAACATCTAGGTTATAATGTTTTTTAATTTCATTAATTAAATTATACTTTTGTTTTCTTAAAGAAGCTCTATTAAATTTTTGAGACGATTCTAATATAGTAGAAATTACAATATTAGCTCTTCCTTCATTTAAAACCTTTGATTTTAAAATTGATTCGTATAACTTATATTCACGACCTAAGGAAGTTTTTACAAAGTATTCTTTTAATATACTTATTGCTGGAGAGTCCCCTCCTTTTAATGTATCAGCAGTAATCTGACGCACTAAAAGCTCAAAAAGGATACCTGTATTCTTGTACTTGGAGTGTTTTATTTTCATTAAAAAATATATTTATTTATAAATATTAGAAAAGATTTATTCCTTTAATTGTTTTTCATCAAGGAGTGATGTATCATCTTCATTTTGCTCAAAAACTAACTGTTTTTTATTCATTTTCTTAAACATATCTTTGTTCTTTAAAAATGTAGTTTGAGCAGTTTCCAATGCTAATCCGCTTTTATTTGTATCTGTTCTACTATCTCTTGAATCATTTTTATCAGTATCTTTCATACGTTTAACACCTAAACGATCTTTTCCAAAGTTACTATCTTGTTTATTAATATTTGAAATAGAATCTTTAGGTCTTCCTAAATCAGCGTCTTCATTATATCCTGGGGGTACATTACCTGGGTCTGAATACATTCTACCCTTACCATATAATGAAGCTAAATCATGAGGAGTACCATATGATTTACCTGTTGCAACAGGATCATTTCCTTCTGCTTCAATTTGTGTTAATCTAAATGTTCGTTTAGCATCCTCTCTCATTAAATCTCTCATTTCATCATACTGATCTTCTGATAGATGATAGATATTATCATAAATCCAATCAGTAGGCATGATTTTTTGTTCTTTTAATGTTTGAGCTAATTCTGTTTTAGATTTTAATAATTCAATTTTTTCTTGTTCAAATATAATTGATGGTGTTTGCATTGAAATTTCAAAATTAGTCAATGCTTCATCTCTATACCCTTGAGCATATAAGTGAACTAATGCAATTTTATTAAGCTCGGAAACCATAATACGTTGTAAACGTTCAATAGTACGAGCAAATCTAATATCTTCAGCAGCTAATGTGGCTTTACCTTCTGTAGTTTCATCATATCCTAAAAATGCTTTAGGAATTTTAAGTGCTGCAAATAATTTATCTCTTAGATATTCAACATCTTGAATACCATCATAATCTAATCCTTTAGTAGTTTCGATTTTTGTTGTAGTATCATTTCCACGAACTGGGATGTAGAAATCCTCCATCATGTTTTGCATGTTATATTTCATGTTATACTCCCCTGTTTTTTGGTCTAAATAAGGAGTACGTTTCATGTTTGAAATAGTTTTTTGCATAAATGCATCTATTTCATTTGGAGGAATTGATCCAACATTCATATAGAAAATACGTTTTTCAGGAGCACGAGCAATTCTATGAATTAACATTGCATCTTCCATTAACGTATATTGTTTAAATAATTTTCTAGCTGGTTCAATATATGAACGACCATAAGGAAGATAATTAGTATCCCCAATTAATCTAAAGTGAGCCATTTCATAATTGTCAAAGAAAATACCATTTTCAGTTTGTGATCTATTATTAGTAGAATACATTCCTGAACTTGGATTTACTAAACCATTAGGGTCATATCTAAATCTTACATCTGATGGGTTTTCAGAATTAAATCCTTCTTCTCTACTAATATGGTAAGCAGTATAAGGTATTACATTATAAACACCAAATTTTTCTGCTACTTCTAGTTTTAAGAAAAAATCTCCAAATTTAGACATTTGTCTAACCCATGCCCATAAATTAAATTCAATATTTAATACATCATAAAATAAATTATAAAGTATTTTTTGAATTGCTTCATTATTAGAACGAATAGATAATATTTCACCCATATCATTCTTTAATGTTGATTCATCAGCTATAATATCTAAAGCAGAGGCAATAATTGCATCTTGATCCATTACATCATATTCTGAATATAATTGGGGTCTTAAATATTGGTAATTAAAATTAAATTGAGCCCCATATAATGATGAGGGGTTTGTAGAATATAAACGATTATATCTATCAATTAATGAATTAGTTTGTAATTGTCCATTGGTTTGAATGGCACTACTATCTATTACTTTAATTTGGTCTCCACCAACGTTTCTAATAATTACGTCAGTTGAAAATAATCTTCTTAATCTACTAAATAAGCCTGTATCTGCCATAGTATATAGTTATTGTTATAAATATTACTATAAAAGCCAAGTAATATCTTCTTTATTTCCGTTTTGTGTATCAATATGATAGGGATTATCATTTCCACTAGAGAAATAACCACCTTGATACGCTGTTCTATTTACTTTTATATTATTTAAAGCATTTCTTGTAGCATCTAAACCACGTTGTCTTAACTTTAAAGCTGTATCCCTAATATACATTGCAATACCAAAAGACATAACTAAATCATCGTTATATCCTGATTGTGCTTCTGCTCTTCCATTACGCCAAATAAATACTTTCATTTCCTCTATCAATCTTTTAGATTGAATTGTTACTCCTTTATCACTAATGTATTCTTGAAATTTACCTACTACCATAGGTCTAGTCCTAGAAGACATTGTAAAACCAGCTACCATTTTGGAGTGGTCTTGATACTTATCAAAATACGAATCAGCATTTGGGGAGTCACTCCTTTGTGAATAGTAGAGATTAGGATATTGTCTGTCAATAGCAACTTGTATAGTTGCCCAACCAATATTAGCATTTTCTATTACTAACATTGCTTCATTATATTCAGTAGCTAAGCCAACTAATAAATGCCCATAATCTTTAGTACCAATTTGACCTTTATATTCCGCTACTTGTACATTATTAGCAACATCAATTACATGGCATGCTGAATAGTCTTTTCCGTCTCCTCTTGAAACATCCGCTACTACAATATAATCTCTAGTATAATCAGGTGATTCCCAAACCCATAAATTTTGATCAGCTCCTCGTTTTTCTAATGGTTCTTTAATATAAGATTTTTCATAATATTCAATATATTCAGGATAAAATACTATATCACCAGAAGTACTAAAATCACAATCACATTCCTGAGCTGCCATTCTAGGATCACCCAATAATTCATCTTGCCTATCCCTCCATGCTTGGTCTCGTTCTGGATGGACATACCAAGGTAATTTAATAGGTAAAAATTCATTTTCTGCTGCCTCCGCTCTTGCCCATGTTTGGTGAAACCAATTACCAGTACCATAAGGAGTAGATAATGCAATACATCCACCACCAGTTGCTAATGTTTGTTGAGCTGAGGCCCAAATTTCTCCAATATTATCAATAAAAGCTGCCTCATCAATTAACAGTAAAGATACTGCTTCTGATCTACCTGCATCTGAACTTGCTGAAGTGGCTTTAATTTGGGATCCATTTCTTAATCTTAAAGTTAATTTATTATTTTCATCTGCATCTACTTTTAACCATGAAGGTAAATTTTCATACATAAATTTTACCTTTGTAACCATGTTTTTTGCTGTTTCTTGTTTTGTAGCAATACAAAGAATATTTTTATCCTTAGCAAATAACATTAACCATAAAGAATAACCAGCTGTTAAAGTAGAAATACCTAACTGTCTAGATTTTAAGATAATCGAATAGGGATTATCTCTCATTAATGTTAATACTTTTTCTTGGAATGGGTAAAGATTGAATTGTATGCGTCCTCTTTGTGGGTGTTGAATATAACAATATTTGCGCATAAAGTGAACTGGGTCTTTAGCACATCTAAGATATTCTTGACGTATTACTTTTTTTATTTCGGACATTTACTTTACTAATAATACTGCAGCTACCACACCTACTATACCTGCACCCATAGTTAATTTATTTTTTAATTTTTGCTTTTTTAAATCAGCTTCTAATCTTGCAGTTAATTCTCTAGATAAAGCTACTTGATTAGCTTGCTGATTAATAATACCTTCGTAATTATTAATTTGCAATCTCAAATTTGTAACTAAATCAGTTTGTGATAATAATTTATTATTAGTTTCAGTCAAAACCAATTGCATTGTTTCTATTTCAGACCCTAACCCATCAAATTGGATAAGATCTTTAATTACCAATTTGGCAACAGGTTTAGTTAATTGAATCTTGGTGCTGTCCTTCGAGGATGTGTCTGTAGCGTTCTGCGAAAAAACGTTCAAGCTCATCATCACCAAAGAAATCAACAGCATCAACTTTTTGCTTTGTTTCATTTTTGATAACATTTATTCTTACGTTAAGTTTATTAATTTTAGCATCATATTCAGCTATTTTAACTTCTAGTAGCTTAGATTCATTTACTAATTCATCATTTTCACTGTGGAGAGAATCTACTTTTGCTTCTAATGCTTCTATTTTAGCATTATATTCATTTACATAGTCTTCTCTTTCACCAAAGAAATGATAGACTAAAATGCATGCTCCTATTATAACGAATAATGGATAATTTTTCTTTAACCATTTAAACATAACTTATTATTTAACTTGTTTTAATTTCTCATATTTAGCTTTAGCATCTAAATATTCTGCACTTTGAGATATTTTTTTCATCATCTGTAGTGCTGCTTTTTTAGCTGAATCTCCTTCAGCATCTTTATACATTTCAAGATGTTTTTTTAAATCTTTTTGTAACCTTTTATAATTATTTATTACTTGGTCTTGTTTAGAAGCTTTTTTTTCTATTTCAGAATCTCCAGCAGGTGCATCCTCATCTTCTTCTGTAACTTTAATTACATCGTCTTTATCTGCTGTTTGTTTTACTTTAGCTAAATCTTCAGGTGAAGTTTCAATTGTTGCTTCTTCCATGGATGATTCTAAAACATCTAAAGCATTTTTTAAATCACGAATAGCTTCATCTTGCCCTACATTTCTGTATTTCATGAATCTGCTTACAGCTTGTTTAGCCATTCTTACTTCTTCAGATGAAGGACTTTCATTTAAAGTGCTTAAAATTTCTTCTTTAATAAAAGTAGTTAATTCTGATTTTTTCATTATAATAGGTTTTATTATAAATATGTTAAAGACCAGTAATATTCAATATTTGTTGAATACGTTCATCTGTAGATCCAGATATTTGATTGATATTATCACATAAATGGCTATATCTTTTAATTAAAGTAGTAATAGTAAAATCGATTATATCTCTATAATGCTCATCAGTTTCTCTTACACCATTATCTTCAATAGCAAGCCCATGAGGAGAAATATAAAAAATATGATCATATTCTCTAATAAATTCTTTCGCATAATTTTCAAATGATTCTTTATCACTATGGTGAATTGATTTAGCATTTAAAGTAAAAGCAATAACATCAAATACTGTTCTATCTGTAATAATATTAGGTTGGATTAATTCGGCACAACGTTCTGCTAGAAACACAGTTTGACCTTTTAATGTAGAATCAGTATTAAGTGGAATACCTTGCTCCATTAAAAATTTAGAACGCTCTGTTCTAAACATATATTCTTTAAATTGATCTGTTTCTTTTAAAGCATTAACTAATGTAGTTTTACCTACACTCATTGTACCACATAAACCTATTTTCATATTACTTATTTAATAACCAACTACTTGATTGTATTTTATCACCTAATCCATCTATCAATGTAATGCCTAATTCATTACAAGTCACGCTTTCTGGTATAGTTTCATTAGTTTGATCACCCCCATTTGCAAAATTTAAATCCCAAGTATTACTATATTCATTGTGTAAATATCTTAATGTTTGATTTTGAGTTGAATCCTGATCAATAGAAATTAAGGCCATTCCTACTCCTTTAATAGATTTAATTATTTTTAATCTTTCATCTTCGGGCATAAATTTTTTTGAACCTTTTAATTCTCTTTGTAAATCTGAATTAACAATAACAATTAAAAAATTACCCTCACTAGATGCTTTTTCAAACAATTCTAAATGTCCAACATGAAGTGGATTAAAATAACCAGATACAATAACTGCTTCTCTCTTCATTAATTTCTATAATCTGATAGTTTATTTTTCATTGATTGATTTTTATAAAAAGGAACACCTTCTCTTTGTCTTCTTAATTCACTCCAATCTTCTTTTGTTTTTTGAATTCCATAAAGATAATATTCAGCTTTTCTTTCATTTCCTTCTGGAATTAAAGCTGGGCCTTCCCAATTATGTAATTTTCCATCCCATACATAAGCAACAGTTCCATCTGCTTTTTTTAATCTTCTTGATTGTGGGAATTTTTGACCTGATTCTATACTCATACTTTTTCTAATTTAGTTTGGTTAAATATACGACTTTTTTTACTGTTCTCCAAAATTTTCTCGGCAACAAGTGTACCTTGAGATCCTGATACTGTAATACCTCTAGCACTTAAAGCATCACCTACAAAATGAACATTTGGAAATTTAGTTAAAGATAAATTATCATAATTAACTAAGGGTTCAGGTGAAAGATACTTTACTTCAGGAACATAAATACCCCAATCATCTTTAAGTGTGGGGAATACTTTTTTCATATCCTCAATAAAATCATAAACATAACCAAAATATGGTTGCATTGCTTTAGATATTTCATGTAGTGTATCTACTTTAACTGCTGATACATCTATACCTTCAGATGTTGTAGATGGTTCTCTACTTGGGCTATAATATAAACCAGTACCATTTTTCTGTAGTTTATTTACTACTTCTCTAGACCAATCAAATGGTTTTTCAATACCTCTAACTTCCATTAGAATACCAAAATTAGTCATATCATTTCGGAACGACTCATCTTTTTTAGCGTGTCCATTATAGCTGTGGTCGCCATAAGTTTCCTCAACTGCAACGTAGGCAGCATTGTTATTAGTACAGAAACTCCTGAGCGATACTCCTTTATCTTCATATTTTCTATATAATTTAAAATCGTAAGAAACATCAATCAATTTTTGGAAATGTTTTTGGGGTGCTTCAAATCTAACCCCAATTTGAACTGGTTTAGGTTCAGTAGGAAGATCATATTTTTCAGATAATTGTTTCCCAAAATCAATACCTGATTTACCTACACCAAAAATAAGAGTATCATAACTAATAGGCCAATTTTTAGGATTTACATATACTTCCTCTTCACCTATAAATAATTCTTGATTATCAAAATCAATATCTGTAACTTTAGTTTCCCATAAAAATTCTACACCATTATCAACTAAAAAATTATACCAATTTTTACCAATTTCATGTAAATAATCAGTACCAACGTGCCATACTGGGAATAATCTTAATCCAAAATATGGTTTAATAAAATCGGGCTCAGCTACAGGGTTAGAACATTGCACTTCTTCTGGTTTAGGGTGGAATCGTTTGAAATTTTCAATCACCTGATCCATCAACTCCATTGCTTTTTCATCACCCGTATACTTAGAAAGATGACCACCAATAGCAGTGTGGTAGGTTAGTTTACCATCGCTCCAGCCCCCTGCACCGAGGAATCCCGTCATTACTTCTTCATAAGGTCTTCTGTATGGGTCTTTACCCATATCAATGATAGTAATTTTACCATCAAAGTTATTATCTACTAATTTAGTAGCAGCATTTACACCTGCTACTCCCGCTCCTACAATTACTATGTTTTTACTCATGCTGGTTTTCCATTTTTAATTCTAATTATTTTATTTGTTTTATCACATGCTACAAATTGATATCCTTTAGCCACTTCTTTTAGAATTTGCCTATATATAGGAGAATTCATTTCACAACGATAAGGACCTTTTTTTTTCTTAGGCATAATTACAATTTTAACACGTCAATATACGAAACTAAAATGTGGCCTCCAAACGGAGGCCACAGATCTCATTTTTACTTTTACTCTTTCGAGCGGATAGGCTATGAATCTATCCTATAAATTTTTATTTTAACTTTCCATCCACTTAACGATAATGCCTTCTCTAAACATATCCCAGTCATCTTTGGAAATCATTTCTTTATATAACACTCTATCAGCTGCTATTTTACTTTGAGCTGCTATTTCTGATTCTGTTAATCCAATGAATAAATCGGAGTAATATTCAAAAAATGCTTTACCATTCCCGTGAGCATCTAATATTGGACTAATCTCAAACGCCATAATTAAATATTTTTAGCAATTACAACATGTACAACCACATGATGTTCCGCAATTACATACTTTACAATTACATTTCATTTATTTTTATTTTATAGGATATACATCATATCATCTTTTAACATTTTCCTCATTTCGTCTTTACTGAATTGAGGAATTGCTTTTCCATTAGCATCCATTTTAAATGCAGGGAGGAATTTTGAATCATCTTCAGCGGCTAATTGTGGAATAGCAAAAATTTCGACATCACCATTATCATGAATTTGTACATATCCCATATCACTAACAGCATAAATGCCTTTATCTAATTGTGGTTGTGATATTTCTAGGTCTTCAAGATCCTCACTATCATATAGATTAGAATTGAATTCAAAATTATCATAGAATTTATTGAATTCTTCTTCGTTCCAAGGGCCTTTTTGGTTAAAACCATAGATTAAATCATTTGCTCTATCATAATATCCAGCACCACCTGAACCTACACCTCCTAAAATACCATCATCAAATCTGAATCCAGCTTTTACTAGTATGTCTTCAACATCTCTTAGTTCTTGTTCAAATAAGCGACCTTCTGCTAAATATTTTCTTAAATCGAAGTTATCCATTTATTTTAATTTTTAAATCGGTTGTACCTTTTAATACACGGTGAATTTCACCTTTGGTTATAAATATAGTTTCTCCTTTCTTCATCGCTCTTGGTAGCATATTATCTCGTTGAATACACCATCCTTCGCCTTCAAGAATTTCTATTGTTCTATCTTCATCATCTTGATGCCAAACCAATTCCATTGGGTCAACATCTTTAGAAAATGTTCTTATATTGCCCTTATCAAGATAAGGATTTATTTTGTTTTCCCCCATGATTTACCTTTTCCTTTATCCTTACATTTTGAAGGTGTAGGTCTACAAGATGGGTATTTTGCTCTTTTTTCTCCTTTTTTTCTACCGCAGGCTTTATATTTCATTTTACCTGTTTTAGAATCTTTTCTACCTGTATTACAATCAACCCAACCACCTTCTTTACCTGAAGGACCAGAACGTTTAAACCATTTATGTAAAGATTCTTTTTCTTTTTCACTTAAGGTTTGAACGTGTTCTTTTACTCCTTTCCAAATGTCTCCTTTACGACATCTGACTACAGCTCCTGATTTATAAGCTGATGGTTTTTCAAATTTGCGGTCAGCAATACGAAGACATCTGTCTCGTTTTTTCTTTTTTTCATTTAAAACGTTATGTATTGCTTCTCTAACTCTTTCCATTACCAGAAGGTATTCATATTAGCTCCTAAACCTAATGCACTAGCATATCTTGGTAGTCTACAAGACCAGTAAGATGGTTTAGTTCTATCATTTTTTTCTTTACATCTATGTCTTTTAGCAAAAGCATTTCTTGCTTTAGAATTTCTAATTTTTGCTCTTAATCCACCTGAACCAAATGATACTTTTTTAATTCTTTTAGTTTTAGGATCCCTTACATAAACATAATATGCTTTAGAACCACCTCTTTTAGGTTTACCTAGTGGTGGATCTTTTTTCTTTTTCTTAGCTTTTTTCTTTTCATCTAACATAGGTAAATCTAAAGGTACACTTTCACCTTCATATATTCCAAATTCACCTAAATGTGTTTTAATTAAGCCTTCATCTTCTTCACATAAATCAATTACATTTCTAGAATATAATTTTCTAGCTTCTTTAATCAAAGACAAATGTTTATCTGAACCAATACGATATACTGTTTCAAATAAAGGAAGTTCATTATCTATGTGATATTGTAGACCTTCAGATAATAAAGATTTTACTTTACTTTCTGTTAACAAAGGTCCTGTTATTTTATTTTCACAATTACAGCTCATTATCCCCAAATTTTATCAAAATCTATTACAATTGCACTTTGTTTAACTACAAAGTCATTTAATAATTCATCACTTTCTAATTTACTAAAGTCTATTTGGAAGAATTTCATATCACCATCTGATTTAACATTTACTAAGTGATTTCCATCCCCAGGTTTTCTAGTTAATTTTGGCTCTAATAATTTAATAGCCATTGACATTGCCATACCTCTAGGATCTTCATCATCACCTATTGATAATTGTCTATAAACTCTATCAGCATTATCTTTAATGCTTTTAAATAAAGGATAATTATTAACTAATTCAGTACTATTATCAATTATGCTTTTAAATTCTTTTACTTTAGCCATTGCTTCTATAAGCTCACTTCCTTTAAAATTAGTTGGATTAACTGTATTAGAAACTTTTTCCCCATCTCCAAATACAGTAGCTAAAGCATTAAATCCAAAAATAACAGCAAGTAAAGATAAATTTTCTTTATCATCTCCAAATCTACCTAAACCATGTTTTCCTTTATGAGATTTCCAAGATTTAACCTCTACTCCTTGATTATCAAAAAATAAATCTGGATCATCACCATCTCTACCTTCTTTTACATCTGCACTATCTGAAAAATGGTATAACCAGTATAAGGCAATTTCTCCATTTCCTACTCCTAATGAACCAGCACTTCCAATTGGTTGTCCTACTTTAGGGGGTTTAACAGGATATAATTTATCAAACATTTCCTGGTCTTCTGAAGCTACACTAACTGAGAATGTATTTTGTTGGTAAGGATATTTTTTCTTAGGTCTGGGGATTGGTTTACCTTCCCAATCACTTCCATATAAGGCATTTCTTATAGTATCATTATAAACTTGAGATCCACCTTGAGGGTCATCTTTTTTTTCTTGTTTAATATCTAAAACTTCTTTATCATCAGCTATTTCAACATCTTCTTCAGCTTCAGTTAGATAACTATTGATAATATTTTCAAGAAGAGTTCTATCTTCTTTATTATCCATATCGGGGTACCCTTTTGGGAATTTCCAACTATGTTCTTTTAATATTTTATCAAATACATCCATTATTTGTACTTATTATAAAATTTAATAACAGCTTGTGAAAATTGGGATGATTCAACAAAATCAGGGTTAGCTTGTTTAATATTATCTACCATAGCATCTAAAAACTGAACCATTTTGTCTCTAGTATTAACCATTTTAAAATTGGATTTTTGATCATCTAAATCTTTATCTATAATTTTAATAGGACTAGCTACTTTAACTTCTGGTTCTTGTTGTTCTTGTTCTATGATACCTGCTAATTGTTGAAATCTTGTTTTCATATTTATATTTTCTTGTATTCCTGTTACAGTTCTACCTTTATAAGTATTTTTTAAATAATCTACCATTTTTTGGTTCATATTAAAATCTGATTCTAATTTTTTATCATCTGGTTCTGCATCTATAGTTTGGGATATTAATTTTAAAAATCCATTTTCTACAGAATTATCTATAATAGCAGATACTTCATCATCAATATCTAATTTATCAACCCAACTATTTGTTTTTTTATCATCAGGTTTATTAAAAGCTGATTTTATAAAATCAAATGTTGTTTTAGCAGCTGCTGCTCCTGGGAGGAAATCTAAAGCTATATCTACTGCAAAATTACCAATTTTAGTTCCTATTAACTTTTGGTTTACTGCTTTAATTGCTTTTTTTAGATCTCCGTATGTTTCCATAATTAAGCTTCTGCTGGTACTTCATCATCATCACTAGTATCAGGTTCTACCATTTCGTTTTCACCTTCAACTGATGCCCCACTTGCAGGACCATATGTTAATATACGAGAAATAGCTTTAGCAGCCATTTCTTCTTCATCTAAATTTAATAAATAATATTTTTTACCTGATACTTGAGCAATCCAACTTCTAGGATCAAATATAAGAACAAAATTTTGTCCATTTAATAAATTAATTCTGAAAGTTGAAGGACGAGGAGCTACCCAATCTACTGATTCAAGAAATTTGTCAAAATCAACAGTAAGTAAATCTATGATAACTGCTTTAAGTTCAGGGAATTTAACTAATTCATCATATGCCACAGCAGCATCGTCTCCTTTAATTTTATCTTTGTATACTTGTTTAGCAAGTACTTTTATTTTCTCTTTTAATTCCGAAGCTGTCATTATTTGTCATTTTTTTTAGATAAATAAGCTGCTACAGCCATTTTACGTCTTTTTTCTTGAGATTTTCCTTTAAATTGAGGAGCATCTGAATCTTTAAAATCTTCAATATGTTTTTCTACTGATGATCTTTTAGTAAGTTTTTCTTTCATTACCTCTTTAACGTGTTTTTGAATAAGGTGTTTTAAAGGTAATTCAAATTTAGTATCAGCATCTACTTCGATTTTTTCTTCATCTACAGTACCTGATGTTGGGCCTCTTCTAGCATAGAAAGATTGTTGAGCATCTGCTTCTCTACTTAAACCACCCATTACATGATCAACTGCGTCTTTTAATCCTTTAGCTGAAATAGGAGTGGGTGAATAATTACCATCTACCATATAAGCATCCATTCCCGCTGCAGCTAATCTGCTTGTTTCTTTCATCCCTGCTTTAATAGCCTCTTTTTGATCAATTTGATAGCCACCCATTTGTCTAATTGAGAATTTATTGGTATCATCATCGTAATCAAATATTACATATTGATCCTTACCAGATGGTTCTCTTTTAACTATATAACTATTATCGCTGTGAAAATGATTGTCTAAAATATATTCTTCTTTAAAGTAAATAAGTAATTCCTTACCATCCATTGCTTCGTTTAAAGAACTTTTAACAACTTTAATTAAATTAGGATAGCGTTTAGCAAAATCTAATGCTTGACTATAATCTCCATCAAATACTACATTATTAAGCTCTGTACCTTTTGTATAAGATGTTTGATCAGCTCCTGCTTTAAGTTCAGCATCAGTATACCATTCATTTTTGTCATCAGATAATTCTCCTGATTCAACATTGAAATACACTACTGGTGATAAAAGTTCTACTGAATACTGTTGTTGAGAAGTTGTACTATCTTTTTCGTTTTTTATAACGATTCTAGCAACATCTTCAATAGATTGAGCATTATCTAAAATATCAAAAACATAGCTTCCCCCACCAGATTCATTATCATAAGTAGTATAACGACTAATTTTGTCTTTGATTGCATCAGCATCTCTACCAGAGGCAGATGACCATTGTTTCCAAAGAGGCACTATTGCTTTAATCTTATCTTTAATTGAAAGTTCACCTTCGGGGTAGCGAGGGGTGTTAGCTTCGTCTAAGTAATCTTTTTCAGCTCTTCTTCGTTGCATGTAATCTGTATTGGCACCCAAATAGTCTTGATAATCAGTCCCATCATCAAATTTAAGATTAGCCATTAAATCTACATAATCTACTATTTTACCACTATTAACAAATTCTACTTTCCATTCTGTTTCAGGACCATGCATATGAACTACTACTGCTCTACCAGCATAAGTAGCTGGTTTCATTTCTGAAGGATCCATTTCTTCATTTACTCTATCTGCAACATCTTTTATTTTGTCAACATGACCTTTTAAATATCCAACTTTATCAGCATCAATACCTAAATCTCTAGATAAGTTAATAATTGCAGATCGTAATCCTTCTGCTGCCTTAATATGTCTATCATCTGATTTTTTAGAATTAAGAACATCTTTTTCTAATTTAAATAATTGATCATGTCTATAAGTCCATTCACCTAATTCTTCAGCTGTTTTACCACTATCTAATAATTCTTTTCTTAAAGCTTCAGCACCTGGGCAAATATCAAAATGTTTAGGTTCAGTATGAGCACTATAATTTACTTCATTTAGCATAGCATCAATTTGATCTACCTTTTCTTCGCCATCTAAATAATGCTTAGCTTTAACTATATAATCTCTTGCTTTGATAATTTTACCTTGCCACCAATGTGGAAAATCTACTTCTCCTTGGTCATCATAATTATCCATCATTTTATATAGTTCAGCTGCGTATTTAGCTATTCTATATAAATCTTTTTTAAGCATATGAGGTTCATTATCTTGATGTCCTACATCTAGATCTTCTTGCATGTAATCTTCATCTTCATCTTCATCATATGAATCATAGAAATCATCTTCTTCATCATAATCATCTTCTTCTTCATCTTCATATTCAGAATCAAAATCAAACATTTCTCTTCCTAATTCATCATATTGATCTTCAGGAATACCTTCAATATAACTAAGTACTAATTCAGCAACTTCATCAAGCATTTTTTCATATACTTCATCTCTGTATTCACCTACTACTGCATCAAATAATGATTCTAATTTTCTTTGTTCTTCTCTATTTATTTGAGATGAATTAACTAAAAATGAATGAGCAGGTCCTGCTGTTTCAGTTCCATATCCCTCCCAAAATCTATCACCATCATTGTACCATCTATAAACTAATCTATTCATAGCTCTAAGCATTTCACCTTCAACAAATTTAGAAGGTCCACTACTTGGAACTAATTTATCCCACAATGCTTCATTTCTTGATTTTAGGGGCTCCTGTAGGAATTCTTTAAGGAGATTTTCTTTTTTATCTTTAGGCTTTTGTCTAGGAGCCATAAAACCTGTACCTTTAATAGTTGAACCTGATTTAGGATCTGAGCCTGAAAATTCATCTTCATCAATATCTTGTTTGATTGTAACAGGATGCATTTTACCACTGCCTTTAGGAAATTCAAATTCTTTTTTACCTGCATCTCTAGCTGCGTCAGCTGCTAGAACAAAAGGAGATGCCTCTTTAACAGTAAGAGCATCTTTAATCATTGATCTAAGATTTTCTAAGTTCATTTTTTCAACTTTTTTCTTGGCCTGTTTAGTGGCAATTCCATACATAACCTTTTCAGCATCCCCACCGTATTTTTTAACTAGAGCTTGTTTGTTTTTTAACAAACCCTTTAGAGCGATTTTTCTTTGCTCTAGTTCGTTTTCGGTGAGTTTGCGCTCGTTTAACATCTTATCTTTCTACTACGTGTGATCTTGTAAAGAAAGTAATTGAGTTACCGATTTGGTCGGCTAATTTTTCATCTCCAATAGCTACAGCTTTATCATAAGCTACTTTTAAGCTATTCTGAATGTCTTGTTCATCTGAGGATAAACCTGCAGGAGCAGCAGGAGCTGGTTCTTCAACATCAGCTTCAACATCTACTTCAGCGTCATCCATTTCTATCTCATCTTCAGCTGCTTCAATTTCTTCATCTTCGTCTTCATTAAGTAATGAAATAATATCTTCTTTAATTTTAGCTTTAAGTTCAGATACTTTTATTTTAGATGAAGGAACTTCTTCTTGAATTTCTTCAGTAGTTTCATCAACTGTTTCTTCAACAGATTCTTCTACTTGTTCTTCAACTTGTTCTTCAACTTCTTGAGATTCAGTAATTAATTTATTCTCTTCAGCTTCTTTTTGAAGTAAAGGATTATTCTTTAAATATTCTTGATAATTAAAATCGCTCATTATAGTATATTTTTATTTATAAATATTAGTTCCTTCTGTTAATGTTACCTCTTCCTGAACTAGATGTGGAATTATTACTAGTAGGAGGTGGGGTAAAATTACTACCTTTTGAGATATTAGGTCTACTAATTGAAGGACGTGTATTTATATTATTATTATTTGGGGGTCTTAAATAAATCCTAGTATTGTTATTATCTCTAGGAGGGTTTATTTTTATATTATTATTAGAATTAGAATTATTATTATTTCTTACTCTATTAGGGGTAACAATA